>Ga0181344_1000337_pt1 | contig 18812 bp, 1 predicted proteins | sample Su13VDMLBDD_FD_130098 | JGI IMG/M metagenome (GOLD analysis project Ga0181344, IMG submission 130098) | Freshwater viral communities from Lake Michigan, USA - Su13.VD.MLB.D.D | ecosystem: Environmental > Aquatic > Freshwater > Lake | place: USA: Michigan | collected 2013-07-15
CTGGTATAGGTGTAGTAGCTTTTGGTGATGCTAGTGAAGTTTCTGAGAAAGATGATTCACAAGCAAGACAAGTATTAGAAGGTCTTATAAGAGATGCTATAGCAGCAAGAAATGCTCCACTTGACAAACCTGTTAGTGATAGACCAATCTTTGATGCTCAAATTTCTCCAGTTGCTGGAAAAGATCTTAATACATCAGCTGTTACTATAAAGCTATCACCAGATTATATAAATAAATATGTTGGTAGCAAAGATAAAAAAGGACCTTTATATTCTATGCAAGATGAGATAGCTGAAGGTCTTACTGTGTTTTTCCCTAAAGCTGCTGTTGATTCTCCTATAACATCAAGCCTAAAAAGATCTAATCTTCAAACCATACTTCAGATAGATGGTAAGAGTGAATTAGATACATATGCTGAGACAGCTGGTACTGTAGATTTTGTTTTTAATAAAGAGACAGGTATGGTGACAAGAACATGGATTCCTTTAGAAAGAATCTATGATGCTAAAACAAATGATATAAAAACTGTTAAGGGTGCACCATTAATTATACCAATACCTATTGATAAAGTAGATGAGTTAGAGCTTTCTACTATTGCTCAACTTAAAAAACAACAACAAGATAATCTTAAAGCTGAACAAGACTGGGCTTTGTATAAGAAATATAAACAAAAATAGGCATGGAAGAACAAGTAACACCACAAGAAGAAACAACACAATCTCCTGTAAATACACAGCCTCCTATAGATAATAATACAGATGAACTTTCTAAATACATTACATCAGCTTCATCTGGACTCATGGGAGCAAGACCAGAAAGTTTGGATGTTTATAAAGATGTTGTTGGTAATCCTATAACAGGAAGTAATACAGGTGTTAGAGCTAATCCTTTTGTAACAGAAGGTCTTGCTGAAAAATTAGATTATACTACTAAGAAACAGCTAGAAGAAAACTCTACTGATTATACAAAGATGAGACCATACACCTATAGTGGTGATTTTGATGGTTCTAACTTTGAAAGATATTCTTCTACTAATGCTTACAAAACTTTAGGTTTCACACCTTATAGAGATAATGAGTCATTGTATAATGATAAGATGACTTTTGGTGATACCTTTTCTAGAGCTTATACACAATTTAATAAACTAGTAGCTACAGGTGTTAAAGGTAATATAACAACCTGGGGTGATATGTTCACTGATCCTCTTGCTGCAGATGAACAAAGTGCAAGAGAAATGAAAAGAGCTGTAGCAATAGGCTCTTCAAGTAAAGGTGGTTTTGGAGGATTTGTAACAAACACAGCTTTACAATTAGGTTATACAGTTGGTGTAGCTTATGAGTTACTTTTAGAACAAATGGCACTAGCAGCTATTACAGGATATACTGGCGGATTAGCTGGTGAAGTTACTGCTCCTACTATGGCAGCAAGAGCTGGTTTAGCAACAAGAAGACTTTTAGGTTTTGGTGAATTAGCTGCTGATGCTATCAAAGGAGCTGCAGGTGGTGAAGCTATTTTAAATGCTGAAAGAGTTGCTCAACAAGGTAGTGAGGCTTTAAAAAAGATGAAAGAGTTTGAAAGTGTAAATGATATAAGAAAGTTTTGGAATACTCTACCTGGTAAAATTATTAAAAAAACAGGAGAGGTTATAAACCCTTTTGATGATACAATAAAAGCTCTTTCAAGAACAGACTATGCTAGTGATTTAGCTAGAAACATTGGTGTCTTTGGAGGATTTGCTGAAGATATTATACAAATAAAAACAGCAGCTTCTGAAGCAAAGTTAGAAGGTGGTATGTCTAAAATAGATATCACTAAAGAACTTATTGATGAATACAGAAGAACTCACAATGGTCAAGATCCTACCGGTGATGATTTACAAAGAATAGAGAACCTTGCTGATGCTGAAGCTAGAAGAGTTGCCTTATGGAATCTTCCTGCTATTATGACCAGCAATAAATTTTTACATGCTACCATGCTTGCCCCTATCAATAAGATGATGGGTAAAGTAAGTAGAGCTGGAGATGATATATTGTTTACTGATAAAACTTTTAAAGTTGTAGGAAGTGACATGATATCTAAAGCTGGTGTTAAAGCTAAGTCTTTTCTTAAACCTTCTACTTATGGTAGATATGGTATGAACTATTTAAGAACCAATGTAGCAGAAGGTGTACAAGAAAATATACAAGAAGCCTTAGCAATTGGAGCATCTGAACATGCTATAGCAACATACACTGACCCATCTAAAGCTGCTTATGAAGGTTACATGGGATACTTTATGAATGGTATGAAGCAACAAATTTCAGCACAAGGAGCTGAAACATTTGCTGGAGGTTTTGTTATGGGAGCTTTTGCACAACCTATAATAGCAGCACCATCTTGGACTTTAAGTAAGCTTAGTGATCTTACTGTAAACAGAGAGAAAGTTAAGCAATTTAAAGAAGAGAAAAGAGCACAAGAAGAAAGAGACGCTGCTGCATTAAATGAGTTATATCAAAATGATGTAGCTTACTTTGCACCTGATATAAAAAACATTGCTACTCAACAAGGTCTTGCAAAAGACATGTTTACTGCCATTAATAATAACAATGAAAAAGAAGCAAGAGATGCTAAGTACACAGCTCTACATAGTCATGTATCTACAGCTTTAAGAAATGGTAAGTATGATATCTTTCTAGATAAATGGAAAGATTATAAAAACATGACTGCTTCTGAGATAGAAGATGCTTTTGCTCAATATGGTGTAGAAAAAGGACAAGGTCAAAATGTTCTAAATAATATAGATAATATTATAAATAGAGCTGAGAAGATAAGAAATACTTATGAGAATGTTGCTAATGAGTTTCCAAACCCATACAACTTTCAAAGGTATGAAAAAGATACTCCTTTATACACAGCAAACAAGAATGCTTACATGGCCTGGGAAGAAGCTAAGCAAAACTTAGTTTTTGCTAAAGATTCTTTTGACAACTACAAAGATAGAATAAAAAGCATGGCAGAAACCTTTTCAGGTTATGCTAATGAAATAGGTAGTTCTGATGCTCAAACAATGATGAGAATGCTAAGCTCTAAAGATACTCTTACAGAGATGGCAACTTTACAAGAAGAGATTGCAGTACTAGATGATTCTTTACCTGCACAAGCTACATTAAAGAAACAAAAACAAAAGATACTAGATACACTAACAGAGTTTGAAACAAGAATAGAACAAAGCCAAGATCCTTCTTTAACAGAAGAACAAAGGATGTGGGCTAAGACAAAAGCTAAAGAAACTTTTGATAGATATGTAAAAGCTGTAAGTAAGAGAAACAAAAGTATCTTATTTGATGATAATATAAACAAAGCCTATAATCTTATATTTGATAGCAGAACAGCTGCTACTGATATGCAAGGATTAGCAAGAAGTATAAATGTTCTTAGCAACCCTAAAGGCTTTTTAAATGTACAAAAAAGAATAGCTCAAGCTTATGAAATGCTTAAGCAAAAGTCTCCTGAGATTATTAAAAACAACCAAAGGATCTTTGATGATCTTGTTCTAAGAAACAAGCTACACAATAGTCTTGGTCAGTTAGGTTTAAAGTTTGATGATGCTTTTCTAGAGAGCTATGATGAAGCTGTAAAGAATAAAACAGAGATACCAAATCCTACATTCTTTATAGATCCTTCTACAGGTGAGGAGATAAAAGATGGACCAAAGTTTGAAGAAGCTATGAAGCTTTGGCAAACTTACTTAGATGTAAACAAGAAAGAAGAAGAGGAAGTTCAAAAAGAAGCTGAAACAAAAACTGCAGCTGAGACCGTTACTAAACCTAAAGAGTTTGATGAAACTGATATAACTACTTTTCCAGAGGCACTTGTTGATTTTTTAAAAAATGAGTATAAAGAAGCTCAAGATATAAATGCAACTGGTGGTAAATCTTTTGAAGAATGGCTTAAAGATGATGCTCAAATAGGTATCATAAGATACTTTATGAAAGAGCTTAAAGGAGAGCTTAAAGAAGAACCTGAAGTTGTTAAGCAAGAAGAACCTCAAGAAGAAGAAGAAGAAGGAGAAGAAACAAAAGAAAAGACTATTGAAAAAATAATAGCTACATCTAAGAATCCACAAGAAGCTTCTTTAAGAATATGGGCTGCTGGCTATAGCTTTTCTACAGAAGATTCTGAGAAACTAAACAGCTTTATAAAAGATAGGTTTGATGGTAAGACAACAAAGACTTATGCTGAGTTCTTATCAACACCACAAGTTGAAACTACTCCAGAGGTTACAACTACCACAGATGCTGAAGCTGATATAGAAAGAAGAAGACAAGAAGAACTAGTTAAGAGATTAGGAGAGATAGCCTTAAATAAAAAGAGTGTTGATATTATAGCCGAAAGAGGTGATAAAAGAGCTGTTGATTTTATAGATACTTATGATAAAATCAATGCTAAATATGATGCAGAACTAGATGCTTTAGAAACTCAGCCTGCTGTTGAAGAACAACCTGCAGAAACAATAGTTGAAGAACAAACTCCTGAGGTACCACAGAAAATTACTAATGTTACAACTCCTATAGAAGTTGTCCCTCCTACTCCTACTATGAGTGAGGGTGACTTTAATGTTAGAAAGCTTAAACTTCAGAATGAGATAAGAGATCTAAGAACTGAGTTTAAAGCTATAGATAAAGATATTGAAAAGCTTGAGAAAGAAAAGATAATACTAGATAAGGCTTTAAGAGAATACTCTAAAAGAGGTGAAGAGGTTAAAGAGATCATCACTGATAATGTAACAGAAGATGAGGTTGCAGCAATTGCTGAGCAAGAAAACATACCAGTAGAGCAAGTACAAGAAGCTATTGTTGAAGCTTTATTTGAACCAAAGCCTTCTAAGTTTAAAGAAGCTCTAAGAAAGGTTATTGATAAACTAAAGAAGATATTACTTGGCTTGTTTCTAGCAGGTACTTTAGTAACATCGGCATCAGCTTTCTCATTTAACAATGATGGTCAAGTAACTTTCTCATTAGAGAATGCTGTAGAGAATCTTCTACCGGAACAACAAGAGCAATGGGCTAAAAGATTCTTAGACAAAAAAGGTCTTATACAAATAGCTGATGCTCAGATTGTTGAAGAAAAAGTACAACCTGTTGTTATTGAAAACCCTAAGCCAGAAAAGATATTCCAGATAATAGGTAGTGTACCTGATTCTTATAATCCTTCAGACAGCTTAATGTCTTACAGAAGCCAATGGGATAATGAAGATGGCTTTAAGTATATACCAATGCCTGTTAAACAAGACCTTCCAAAAGGAGGTATGAAGGTTAGTGGTGTACTTGGAGTAGGACACTTTTTATTAGACGCATCAGTTGCTAAAGGTGCTGTATATTCTTTTGAGTATAACAAAGCTTTCTTAGAAAAAGCTAAGAAAAATGATCACTGGATTCCAGCATTTAAAAGATTAGAAGATGGTAATGTATTACTAAAATACAAGAAGCCAGCAGATATTACTAAAGAAGATATTGTTGTAACACCACTAAGACAGTTTAAGTTTTCTGATATAGCTTTTGATAAAACACAGACTCCTGCAGGTTTTCAAAAAGGTATAAAAGAAGTAAAGACTAAAGATGGCAAGGGTACTTACATCATCTTTAAAGATAGATCAGGATATAGTAGATTTTCTGGAGGCTCTGTAGTGTTTATCTTTAAAGATAAATATGACAACACAATTGTAAGAGACTTTGCAGGTTCTATCAACCAGATAGAAAATGAAGGTATCATGATACAAAAGAACTACAATCTTGAACCTGGAGAGTTAACTATAGGTTATCATGATGTTGGTTCTTTTAGTGCTAAGCCAAAATCTAAAGCAGGAGAAATATCATCAAAGCAATGGCAAGGATTTAATCCTGGAGGTATGACTGGTGGAGCATTGCTTATTCCTATAGAAGGAAACATTAAGCAAATCCCAAGCAAACCTATGGAAAAGTCAGCTGCTAGTAACCTTATAGGTTTATTAGGCTTAGCAGCTATGATTAAGAGAAGAAACAAAGCTAATAAAGATCTTAGTGATAAAGACCTAGAAAAAATCACTAAAACACTTGAGCTAATAGATAACAAGATAGCAGAGCTAAGATTTAAGTCTGATGAACTAAAGACAAAATATCATGCTAGGATTGCAGATAAGAACAAGCTAGAAGAAGATTACTCAGCAATAAAAGCAAAAACAAAAGCAGAAGCTCCTATTGTTCCTAAAAAGAAAATTGTAGGTTTTGAAATACCTATAGCAGGTAACAAAACTGCAGTGTTTAATCAAACAGAACAGTACTTTGAGTTTACAGATGGTAAAGGCAAGCTTATAACTGATGCTAGTAGAATAGAAACAGCAGCTAAAAAGCTTTCTGAAAACAGTTCTTATATAAGACTTTGGTGGATGAATCTACTTGATCAAAAGAGAAGAGATGATGTGTTAGATGATATGAATAAATATTATTCTATGATTAACTCTATTGGTCCAGAAACAAAAGGCAATATGAGTACTGATGATACTGTTACATATATGATAATGGAAAGACTTGCTGGTAACAAGTTTACTCCAAAAGATGGTAATGATTTAACAGATATAAACAGAAGGGTATGGATAGCACCTAGAGGTACTAAAGGTAAAGGTATAGATACTTTTGTTACAGGTGAGTTGATGGCAGAGGGTATACCTGGAAGTGAAGATAGCTTGATAGAAAAAGTTAAAGATATTATTATGTTATACCCAGATGGTATAAAAAATCAAGACTTTAAAGACTTTTTAAGAAGAGCTGATCCAGAAGCTGATATCAAAGACTTTCAAAAAAACTTTATAAACAAGTATGGTCTAGATGTTGACCGTGTATCTGATGAGTTAGAAAGATCTGAGTTGTTTGATTACAAAGGAGAACCTGGTGATACTAGAGATATCTACCAACCAAAGATAGAAAAAGTTAATGCAGATGCTTTCAATAGATTAAGTATAAAAGATAAGTTTAACAGTCTTTCTACAGAACTTGCTAAGACTGGTCAGATTTATGGTATACTAACTGATGACTATCCTAGACAATTAGTTGCAGGAGAAGATGAAGTGTTTCAAGTTAAACTTGATGATGGTAGAACTGTAAGAACAACACCTGGTAGATATTTCCCATGGAATATTTCTATACCTGTAAACAAAAGAGTTTTAATAACTAGAGAGATAAAACCTATAAATGGTCAACAAAGAACTGTCTTATCAATAAGCTATAATGGATCAGACTTTGCTTATGTGTTAGAGAATGAGCCAAAACAAGTTAAAGATACTACCACACCAGATATAACTATAGAAGATCTGAATAAAGAAATAAATAGTGAAGCCTTGAAGACTGCTATGGAGAGAGATTATTCTGTAGTATATGAAAATGTTAATAATCCAGAAGACTCAGGCCAATATTTTGTAGAGAAAGTTGAAAAAAATTCTGTATCTTTAAAATCTCCAATAACCAAAAAAACAGTGGAAGTTTCTACAAAAGATATACCTACTAGTATAGAGTCTATAAATGACACAGAAAAGCCCCTTTCTACTACAGATGACATAACAAAAGTAGAAAACAATCAAAAAATAACTGATAATATAGCAGGAGATGTTGATAACACTAAGAGTGTTGATGATGCTGCTAATGACTTCTTTGAAAATATTTGTTAAAAACTATGAAAAACATTTGTGATTTATCTAAGAATAGTGAGCTTGCTAAAAGCTTGGCAAATTATGTAAATGCTTTAGCTAAAGAAAGTCTTGCTAAGGATCCTGTATTTGATTATGCAAAAATCATGAAGACAGTTTATGATAAGGCAGAGTCTAAGAACAAAGATTCTTTACAAGCTTTAGGTATTGTATATAATGTACCTAAGCTATTGATGCAGATCATAGAGAAAAATCCAGAGTTGAACCAGACAGCCTTTATAAGAAAAGGTTATGACCCGAAGAAGTTAGATGAGTTTATACAAAAACTAGAGAAGTCTAATGATCCTTTTGCTTTAATAAGTGAGGAAATAAACAAACCTGTAGCCAAGGATCTTGTTTCTACTGCTAAGCTATTAGCTGAACAAAAACAACCAGTAGTTATTAAAAAAGCATCTGACTCTCCACAAGCTATTGTTGATAAGAAGTTAGAAGCTAGTACTTTTTTAGCCGGTACAGGAGAGCAAACATTAGAAACTTATGATCCTATAACTGGTAAAACTATCAAAAGCACAGATCAAACAGACCCTGCAAAGAACTTTAACAATCAGATTATAGTTAACTTGCTTGGTGTAAAAAGAGATGCTATAAATTTTGATAATGTTACTTATAAAAATCACACAGGCTTTAGATACAAGGCTATGTTTGAGAGAAACTTACCAGAGCAGTTTATCTACTCAAAAAGAAAAGATCTTGTTGAAAAGAATATCATACTAGCTATAACAGATGTCAAAGGAAACTTTTTATACTTTAGACCTGATGGTAGTATAGGTAATGAAACAGATGGTAAAATAGTATACTCTTTCTTAAAAAGATTTACTCCAGAAAAAGCAGCTACTGTAAAAGACTCTTTGCTAAAGAACTCTACACCTGAGATAATTGAAACAATGTCAAAGGTTATAGACAAAAGGTTAAAAGATGAAAGAGATGCATTGGTTAAAATAACAGATGCTGTTCTTAGAGGTGAGACACCTTTGCAAATGATAACTGGTGGTAGTATGGGTATTCCTTCTTTTGATAAGGCTGCTCAAGCTCAATTAAGCAAGTTTAATCCTAACAGTGTAGAAAGAAAAAGTATAACTCCTACATACAACAGCAAGAACCAACAAGTTCCGGGTATTATCTTTGATAACTTTGATGAGCCCATAGCTCTAAAAGGTTATAAGACAATAGGAGAAACAGACCAAAAACTAGTTGATGATATTGCAATACTAGTTACAGAAGATGTAAAAGTGTTAGGGCAATCCCTAACTCCTCTAGAAATAGAAAACTACATAGACCAGTTTATATACATTGGTGGAAACAAGTTTAAAATAAAAGCAAATGGTAACAGCCTTGTTGTGACCATAGGCAATAACATAATATCTCTTACTGACAAGGAGAATGCAAAGAAAAGTATCAAAGATTTTCTTAATAACAAGAGCAACTTTGTTTATGTAAGATTCAACAAGGAGAACTACAAGAATAATGAGTACAAAGAGTACAACATTGCACAGCAATCTGATGGTAGTTACACTGCTGAAGAGATACAAAAAGAATACATACCTTATTTATTTGATAGAGTTGTACCTGAAGTGTCTTTAGATAAGACTACAGGAAAAGCTATGATCATAAATGCTTACCTAACTTTTACTCCTGAGATAACAAATGAAGAAATAAAAGCTGAGAGTAAAGATCTAAATGATAAAATAAAAGGTATTGATATAGATAGTTTGACTAATGGCTTAGATCTTGGAGACTTAAATGCTTCTAAACTTCTTGAAAGAAAGTGGTACACACCAGATCAGAAAAGAGCTGTAACCAAATGGTGGAAACAAAGTCCTTTGTCTAAAGCTACTTATGAAGATGAGAATGGTGTTGTAAAACCTCTTTTTAACATAAACCTATTAAGAACTGTTGTAAACTCTGATGCATATGCTACCTTTAAGGGATCTTCTATTACTTTATACAAGGGCTCAAAGTTTACTGATATCTATCATGAAGCTTGGCATGCATTCAGTCAGGTTTATCTTACTTATGATGAAAGAACTGAGTTGTATGATGCAGTAAGACAAACACCAGGATCTTTTACAGTTATAAAGAAGATTAGTAACCCGGGTGGTACAGACTTTGTTAAAACAAAAGTTGACTTTAAAGATGCTACTAGAAGAGAAATAGAAGAGTATACAGCAGAAGAGTATAGAATATATGCTATGAATGGTGGTAAGTTTAAAGTATTACCTAGTAATAAGATAGCTGCTTTCTTTAGAAGAATATTTGAAGCTGTAAAAGCTTTACTAAGAGGTACTTTACCAGTAGATGTATTTTCTAATGCCGGTTCTGTAGCTGCATTTGATGAGTTATTCAATGTGTTGTACAATCCTAAAATGGCTGAACATTTGAGTAAGTACAAACCTAGTCTTGATAATGCAGAGTTTGGAGTTCTTAACAGTGGTATCATTAATGATAAAGGAGAAGTAGAACTAACTGTTGAAGAACTAGATGTACTTTCTTCTAGTATAGATGGTCTTATATCTAAGAGTATAACATCTTATGTTAAAAAGGGTAACTATGGAGCAGCAACTAAGTTGTTGTCAGGATCTGAAAGAATAGCTGATGTGTATAATCAAATAATACTACCAGCTTTAAAAGAAAGATTAGCTTACTTTACAGATACTTATGAGAAGAACATTGAAAAGTGGACTGCAGAAGAAAACTTTAACATCATAGATACTTATAAAGACAATATAAGAGTTCTTGAAACAGCTACTAAGCCTGAGATATTTGGTAATGCTAAGAATATACTAAGTGGTAAAAAGCCTACTACAAATACAGTGATAGCTTATCATAAACAAAAAACAGTTTTTGATAAAGTATACAAGCCTGGAGTAGTAACATTAGCTGAAAATGATCTTGGTGTTATAGATGAAAGCAATCCTGAAGATATTAAACAAACAGAAAGAGCTGGTTATGACAAGGGTGCTTATGATCTACAGTCTGAAAAACTAGCTGATGATATGATCATATATCTGTTTAGCAGCTTAGTTAAGCAAAAGAAAAATGGAGAGTATGAGTTAAACAGATTTGGACTAGAAGAACCTATCAACTTTAAAGAGTTCTGGTTAGTGTTCATGAACAAAACTGCTGGTAAGAAGACTTTGTCTGGTTTATATAATAAGATAAAAGAGAATGCAAGCTTAAACATATCACCTTATTTTCAACAGTTGTTAGATAAGCTAGGTGATATCTCAGTTGTTAGAACTAAATCAGAGACAGCCGGAGCATTATGGTTAAACTTATTACAGGCAGCTAGCTTACAAAAATCAGAGATTATAACTAATATCTTCTCAGCAAAAGAAGATGGTAAAAATGATTACAACCCAGAGTATGATATAGACTTTAGAACAGGTAAGTCTAGTGCTGAATATCACAAGATTAAAAATAAAGACTGGCCTTCTAAGTTCAAAGTAGCTACTGGAAAGTTTATAAAGAAAAACAAAAACAACAACAATATCATAGATCTTGCTGCTGTTAGAAAAGAATTTTTAGAGAGCTATAATGATATAAGATCTGGTGAAGAAGCTTACAAAATAAAAGATAAAAACAACAGAGACTACTTTATACCTTTCTTAAACAGCATAGGTCTTTTTGTAACAGATAACTTTGAGATAAAAGAAAGAATAAGTGAACAAGATATGATGTACATGGCTGATTTGATTGGTCATGCTGCAGAAAACAATGAAGAAATAGAAAACATTGTTAGCTATCTTAACACAAGTCATAACCTAACAACTAAGATAAATGTTGGGGAAGATGTTATACTTGATTATAAAAACTTTACTAGACAAACAACTCAGGTAAATACCTTAGCCAAGCTTGAATCAGACTTCTCTAATGACTATTCTAGTCAGATGAAGTTTACTGCAGAGAATGAGCTAATGTCTACATTTGGTCTTAATAGTACTATTAGTCAACAAGTTAGTGCTATCAATGAGGTAAACAATATAGGTGAGCTCTATGATAAAAATGGAGACTACAAACACATGAGTTATCTAGATCCTGCTAGTAATCCAAATGCTAGAGGCTTGATCATTATGAATTCTATATTCTCTAACATTACAGGAGAGAAAAAGAAAGGTAGATTTTTAGAGCTAAACATCCTAAGTGGATCTCAGTATCATGATCTAGATAACTCAGTTAAAGGTTTAGCATTTAATAGCATGAACTCTTATGACTATTTTATATCTAACTTTTCTTCTTTGTTACTTGGTGGATACTTAGAAAGTATTAGAGCTTCAAGTAAAAACATGTACTTAAGCATAAGAGCTAATGAGATACAAACTTATGAAGGTAAGAAGAATAACAACTTATATATAGGTACTACAGCTTTTTTAGACACTGTTGATACAGGAATAAATGGTTATCAAGAGTTTATAAAGATCTTATATCCTAAGCTAGAAGGTGAGTTGAGAAGAATAGCCATGATTAAAAATAAGCCAGAGTTATATGATACTTTTGCTGGTTTTGAAAATGGTGATAAGCTAGCTATGTTTGATGATATCTTAGAGACAGAAGATGGAAAGCTAAAGGATTATTTGTTAAACCTTGACTTCTTAAATCTGTTAAACTCTAAATCAAACAGGAGCTTAGCCCAGTTGTTATCAGAGCCTGAGTATAACAATATTAAAAATAGTTTAAACTCTACAATGCTTAAGTATTTTAACAAGCTTAAAGATGTTTATCAAGATACTATGTTTAATAAGTACTTTGGTGGCAAGCTTCCTACTGCTGTTAAAAATGGTATTTTAAAAGAGTTAGAAGAAATATCACCAGAGCTTGCTGATCAGTTTGTACACTCAACCTCTATAGATAATTTTAAAGACTCAGAACAAGATCTTATAAATGCAGCAATATGGTCATATACAGTAAATGCTTGGATACATAAGTCTGAAATATCTCACTTACAACTAGGTGATATCTTCCAGTTTAATCATGAGAAAGATGAGATTATAAAAAGAGCTAACACTTATCAGACACCGGGTACTATATTTGCTACTGATGAATATGCTCAAAGCTATATAAACAAGTTTGTAAGAAGACCTTATGAACAATCTTTAATAGACAAGGGTGAGATTACTAAAGAGTATAGACCTTATGATGGTACAATGAATGCTGCAGTTATTGCAGAGAGTGAGATTAGATCTGATTATTTTGATATGTACCTTGCACTAAATACAGAAACTCTTAAAAAGAAGGGTTATAAAGGTGATGCTTTAACAGAAGCTTTATATGGTAGAGATAAGAATGGTAAGTTAGGTACTTATGAAAAACCTGTTGGTGGTTTGATGAAGCCTTGGAATGAGATCAAAGAAGCTGATGGCTGGGCTATCATAAGTTTTGACTCCTACAGGATGTTAAAAAGATTAGAAGGAAAATCTAAAAGCTGGTCTGATAACCAAGAAAGTTTATATTGGAAAATAGTTAGAGGTGAGACTGTTACTCCTAAAGAGGTTGTTGAAGCTTTTCCTGTATATAAATTAGGTTATGCTGGTCCTTTAGCTACTGAGACCGGTGTATACCCACCACAAGCAATACACAAGTTTTCATTATTTCCTTTAATACCAAGTGTTATAAAAAATAGACCTTTAGAAAGAATTCACAAAGCTATGATCTTACAAAACACAGATTATATGACTTTTGAATCTGGTTCTAAAAGATCACATATAAAACCTAATGCTAAAGCAAAAGGTGATGAGATCTATAAAGGAGATACTAGTAATGTAGATGAAGACTTTAACAAGATAGTTATTACAAACAATCCTATATATGTAGCTTACCTTAAGAATCAAACAGAGGTTAACAAGTCTTTTAAAGACTATGCTACTTTCTCAACACAGCTTCGTAAGCTTATAACAGGAGGCTTGTTTGAAAAAGGTGTGCCTAAAGATTACAAAGGTAGCTTGAAACAATGGAAAGCTTTAACAAAAGAACAGAAGAAAGATGAAAGTGAGCTTTATACATTATCTCAAAACTTTATTGATAGACTAGATAAGTTTGTTAAGTTCTCTAAGAAAGAGTTGCTTGATGAAATGGACTGGAAAGAGAATGAACAAACAGGGAAGTTGGAAGGTGATATGGAGGACATGTTAAAGTTTATTGTTAAAGTTCTTAGAAAGCAAGGTGTAAGTGAGTATGATATTAAACTTATAAGCACAGAAAACCCTGATGATGTAGATATTAGTAGTCATCCTATGGCTCCTAGAATAGAAAAGTTATTAACTGCTATAGTAAATAATAGACTAGCTAAACCTAAAATTAAAGGTGAGCCATTAGTACAAGCTCCTAATAGTTTTACTCAACCTTTTAGAAAACCTACAGAAGAAGAATATGAGAAGTATAAAAACTTTGGTACTAATGGTTTAGCTTCTTATGTAGTTGATCCTAAAGGTGTGCTTAACACAAAAGGTGTAAAGCTTAAGATAGCTCTTACAGAAAACTACCAAAATCTTTTTTATACAGATTACTTTGTAAAAAATAATGAAGGAGAGTATGTAAAGTCAGGTGAATCTGTAGCTGTCTTTGATGAAAGCATAGACCCAAAAACAAAGAAAAAAGTATATACTTTAAACTTTGAAGCAAGCTTGATCAGACTTAATGAGATGGTTAAGGTTGATGCTTGGAGATTAGATGATAAGAACAGAGAAAAGATAACTCTTACCGGTGTTAGGATTCCTACCCAAGGACACAACTCTATAGAGTTTGGTGAAGTTTGGGAGTTCTTAGATCCTGCAGCAGGTCCTGTTATCATTATACCAGCAGAGATACTAGCTAAGGCAGGTAGTGACTTTGACGTGGATAAGCTTACTATCTATATGTCTTACATAACAAAACAAGGTAGCCTTATAGAAGATACTTTTGATTCTGTTGAACAAATAGATGAGAAGATTAAACAACTAGAAGGAAGGCTTAAGACCTTAAAGGCTGATAAGTTAGATATCAACAACAGTTTAGATGACTTTAGAGAAGCCTTCAAAAAAGCTTCTTATAGATTAGAACTAGATAAAGATTTATACTATAGCTTTACTACTTATAAAAACAGAGACTTACTAAATACTTTGAGTGAGCCTGAATCACAAAAGTTTTTAGAGAGAAACAAGACACTAAAGAAGGCTTATAAGATCTACACTACTAAAATAAAGTCTTTTAAAACAGATGAGTATTCAGATGTAGAGTCTCTTATCAATAGTTTTTATGTTCAGAAGTCTGAGATCAGTGCTATATACAAAGAGCTAAGTAACCTAAAAGATCATAAGAGAAACTTTACCTTAGGTATATCTAACTCTATGATCCAAGATATGGTTAAAATATTAGAAAGACCTGAAGTTGCTTTCTCATTATTGCAAGCCAATGATGTACACTTGACTAAGCCTACAGCTATGGAGCTTAAAGAAGAGATAATGAAAACTGATAAAATTACAGATTACTCTAAGTCTTTGATGACAGGTAAGACTGTAAGAAACCGTGAGAAGGGTATCAGTCCTAGTCAATCTCTTAGAGAAGACTATAACTTAGATAGACAGCAAGTAATGATTGCTGGTAAAGACAGCTTAGGTATAGGTGCTCAAGATAATACTTTTAACTCATTGTTAAACATGGGTGCAGGTAGATTAAATCCTACTACTACAGTTACAGCAACCTTTTTTGAAAAAGTTGGTGACAATATAGAAAAGGTACAAAGAGAAGTAGAAGTACCTAATAAGTTACATCTTAAGACAAACAAGATAACAGCTTATTCAAAGAAGTTGTTAAAAGAAGTAGAGAGTATCTCTTTATCAAGTCTTTCTGATGCAGACAAAGTAAATAGTATAGCTGATATACTAAACCAGTTAATGAATGGTTTTGTGGATGTGGAAAGAGATGACTGGGTAGCTTATATACAAGGTAACTTAGAGATTGTACCTAAGATGTTATTCTTACTACAAGCCGGTGTTCCTTTTAAAGATGTAGCATATTTTGTATCTAATCCAATGGTTAGATATTATGTAGAGCAAAAGAAGAGTAGACAAGGTGTATTATCCCCAGTTATTTATGGTGTGGGTCATAACCCATCTGCTTACTATGCAGCTCAAGATGCTAAATTACCTATTATGAATATGGTAATGTCTGAAGTTACTAATAAAACATATAGAGCTAATCAAGGCAATCTATATGGTATGAAGATAGCAGTAGATCATTATGCTAAGCCTGAATACTTTACAACACAAAACTTAAGAAAAAATGCTATATCTAAACTAGACTTTAACAATATACAACAAACTGCTTTGTTCTTAGAGTTTTTATACATTGAAGAGTTGATGAAAGACTATAATGATGTAAAGAAAGGTATAAACTTTGATACAAACACAACACCGGATTTATTGTTAGCCAAAGCTAAGCTGAATGAACTTCAAAAGCTTAAGAATACTCTAACAATGGATACAGACTTTTTAGATTATGCTGTTAATGAAAGTATTATAGCCCCAACAGCTGTACAAAATTTTACCAGAGAATTGTTTGGTGGAGATAGGTTATTCAAGCTAAGAGACAATGAAGTATTAAATGACTTTATACTAGGTGTAGCAGAGAACAGGAAGAGGATGAACCTTATTAAAAACAAGACAGGCTATGATTTAGAACAGTTTGAGCCTAAGTTTAAAAACATGGTCTCTACTTATATCTTGGCTAACAAGTTAAGAAAGTATAATCCTAAAGTAGATAGTTATAAAGGAGAAAAAATAAGCAGTCTTATAAACATAGAAGAAGTAAGAGAAGATTTTGAAAAGCAAAAGTATACAACATCTTACAAAGGAACTGACTCATATCTTGAAAGAGGTCTGTTTGTAGTAAGCAGTGCAGCTTTTGACTCAGGTTATGTTAATGATTTTATTGAGTTTGTTTTAGAAAGAGAATACTTAAAAAAGCACAACCCTTTAACAGATATTTATACTGAGACTATAGAGTTCAAACAAAAAAAGCAAAAACTATTAAACAGCAAAGCAAGCTTGTTTACTAAGAAAGCTGATGAGTCACAAGAAAAATATCAAGAAAGACTTAACAAGTGGACTTATGAAAACTTGATGACAAACCAAGCTTTGTCTAATACTTTTAATATCTGGAAGTTGTTTAGATCTGGTGATAACACTATTGCTAGAGAGCTGATGGATATAAAGAAAAACTATCCTAAGCTTGTTGAAAAATATACAGTTCTTGATAAACTAGTAGCTTTAGATATAGCTGATGATAAGGCATACAAAGATGTGTTAAACTTATCATTAAAGAACTACAAAGAGATAGATGACAAAATGCAAGCTGCTTATAATGATCAGCTAAGAGAGTTAGCAGACTTTAGTAAGATAAAGTTGTTGGGTACAGATGCTAAAACAGTAGAAGCTAAAAAGTATATAAGCAAGTTCTTTTCACAGCTACCATTCTATGCTTTCTTACAATCAGGACAAGATCCAAGTGAGTTCTCTTTGATGTCTATTATACCATTTGAGAATATCAAACCTATATTGTCAGAAGGATCTGCTGAGTTTAGAGAAGTATTAAAGAAGCCTTATGCTAACATAATACTTAGCAACATGTTAGATCTTTTTATACAGAATAATCTGTTAACAAACAAGAAGTTAAGAAACAGGGGAGCTTACTATGCTAAACCTTTATCTGCTATGCTTACTGAGACTAGAAAGCTTTTCTTGGATATAGAAGGTCTACCTTATGTAACAAAGATAGATAACAACATCTTTACTATAGATAGAACATACATAGAAAACAATAAGCTTTATACTGTTTCTGATTCTGAGTTGGAAGATGTTAAAAGACAAAACCGAGATACCATCTTCATTATGAATGATGCAGATCTTAAAGCTAACTTTAACATAAAAGATAATGCCCAGTTAGAAAAAGCTAAGACTGATATTGATACAGTTATTGCTGATATCAAAGCTCAGATGAAATCCGGCACTAAAGTAGTTATATCATCTGATGGTTTTGGTCAAAGAGTTGTAGGTGAAGAAACTAAACCTAACCAGGAACCACCAAAAGAAGGACCAGATCAGCTTTCTCTATTTGGTTTAGACACACAAAACAAAGAAAAGCTTGAGTTTCATATAAATACTATAAATGTTGTATCCAAGTTTCTTGAGAAGATAGGTGTTGAACAAAGACTAGTAAATAAGTTTTTACAACAAGATGGCTCAGTTGTAAAAGGAGCATTAGCTGCTGCTAACTTCTTAGAAGGAACTGTAGATATTATAGATGATCTTAAAAAGAGACCTGATGCTTGGAACAAGTTACCTGAAGAGGCTGCACACTGGTGGTATAGACTATTAGATGAAAACTCACCTTTGAAAAAAGCTTTATGGGATTCTCATAAAACAGCTTTAAAAAGAGATGAGCTTTATAAAACTAAGTATGGAAAACTAGTATCTAAACCTGAAGATCTTACAGAAGAAGCTATTGGTCAAATAATAGCAGAATCTATAAAAAGGATAGAAGAAAAAAATGGGGCTAAAGAAGACTATTCTTTCTTCCAGAAGTTTTTAGATTGGATCAACAAGATACTTTCTATATTTAAGTCTATTCAACAAGACCCTTTTGATATAGCAGCAATGAAGATCTTAGCTTCTGATGTTTCAGATATCCCTTTAACATTCACTGAATACAAGGCTCTCAATGATGAAGTATACTTTACTGATGTTATAGATGATCAATCTACAGCACCTATTGATTATACTATTATAGCTGATATAGGAAGAGTTTCAGGTCATTTTGAAGGAGGATTAGTTTTCCAATATAATGATGGTGCAGACTCACCTCCATTTAATACACAAGAAGAACTAGATGCTTGGGTGCTTTCTAATGTTCCAGAACATGACCAAAGACAAAAGAAAAAGCTCCAAGAAATAAGAGATAATGATGTGTTCTTTAAAAACCTTATCAATAAAACTTATAAAAAGAAGACAAAGTTTTTATCTAAGACATTAAAAAGGTACTATAAAATAATTGATGCTGCTGAGCAAAAGCTTCCTGAGTGGGACTTAAGCATGCAACAAATGGAGCTTACTAAAAAAATGTCTCC
>Ga0181344_1000338_pt1 | contig 18791 bp, 30 predicted proteins | sample Su13VDMLBDD_FD_130098 | JGI IMG/M metagenome (GOLD analysis project Ga0181344, IMG submission 130098) | Freshwater viral communities from Lake Michigan, USA - Su13.VD.MLB.D.D | ecosystem: Environmental > Aquatic > Freshwater > Lake | place: USA: Michigan | collected 2013-07-15
AGTTAACTTCTTTTACAGCTTCATCAAGTGAAGTTTCATAAACACCTCCTTGTTCTTCAGCTTTATCTTCTATTTCTTTTACTAAGACAGATATTGTACTAATGTGATACATCCATTCTTCAGAAAAACCAACTGAAGGATCATATGTTTTACATTCTTCTGTATATTTTTTAATGTCTTCAGCTTGAATATCAGATGCAATGTACATTAATAGTTTATGTAAGTTTTCAAGAATTCTTGCACCAACTTGTATTTTAATTATGGCATCTTTTTTAATCATTTTTACTTTATCCATAGTGTAATTTTTTACAAACTTAATGGAATTTTTATGACAGAACAAATAAATCTTGAGGAAATAAAACTCAAGCTTATTGATCGTCTGCAAGCTTCTGGATGGGCCTCTAAACTAAGAGGTTTTATTCAAAGCTCAGACTTTGATAAGATTTTAGAAACCTTATATAAATTAAGAGAAGATGGTAAACGTTTTACTCCTCCTCTTAAAAATGTCTTTAGAGCATTTGAAGAATGTCCTGTAAATAAACTAAAAGTGGTTATCATAGGACAAGACCCCTATCCTCACTTTGGCGTAGCAGATGGTTTGGCGTTTAGTTGTAGTAATACAAGTAAGCCTCAACCAAGTCTGACTAAAATCTTCGAAGCTATAAATAATACAGTGTATGATGAATGGCCTATAGAACAAAATCCAGATCTTACTAGATGGGCTAACCAAGGAGTGTTACTCCTTAACTCAGCTCTTACATGTGAGATAGATAAAGTGGGGTCTCATTACAATGTATGGAAAGAATTCATAGCTTATGCTATGGACATTCTAAACTTTACAGACTCAGGATTAATCTTTGTACTTATGGGTAAACAAGCTCAAGAGTTAGAAGGACTGATAGGAGAACATCATCACATTATAAAAACTACACATCCTGCTTATGCTAGCTATACTAAGCAACCATGGGATTGTGAGAATATGTTCAACGAAATAAACAAAATAATCAAAGGACAAAATGGATCAGAATACACAATCACCTGGTGATGAAATAGATATAGAAAAATTAAGAGAAGCTTATAATAAAGCTGTAAAAGAAAAAAAAGAAACTTTTACATTTACTGATTTACCGCTTGTTACAGAATATGTAAAGTATTTATTAGAACATATTGACTCAGAATTAAAAACCCCTTAACATGGCAATAAATAAAGTAGACCTTACAGTGTCTCAAATTATCAATGACCTGAACTCAGGTTTAACATGGCTTAAGAAAGATGATCTTGGCTATGGAAGTATAGAAACTAAGTATAATGCTAATGCATTACAGATTGCTACCATTAGAAAACATCCTGCTCTTAAAGATGCAGAAACTAGTATTACAATCTTTAATATTATAGATGACACCAAGAACAATGATAATGCTTCCTCCTCAGAATCCAAATCTAACAGGACAAACACTCCAGTGGAACAACCAGTGGTACAGATGGATAGTAAGAAAACAACGGTGGATTCTACTGAAGCAGCAGACATCTTTGCAAACTTATGATCCTAATAAACCTGATACAGGTATGAATAGACAATTAAACAGACCTAGTCCTTCACACAGTGCTACAGCATTTCCTGTAGGACATAGAATGAAAGGTAATGATGGTAGAATATGGGAAATAAAAGCTAACAGTGCAGGTGTTCAAAGATGGGTACCAACTAGTGGTATAATTTCACAATCTTCATCACTAGGACAAGCATATAAATTTAAAGTGGGAGACACAGTAAAAGTAGTAATGGCTGGATGTGGAGTAGGTCCAGAAGACGTGGGTACAGAAGTGAGTATTGTAAAATTAGGAATGTATAGTGATTACCCTGGATATGAAGTTTACCCACCTATAGGAAATTCTAGCCTAAAAAGTAAGGCTTATAATTCCTATAAAGGAATGATAGGAGAACAATCTTTTGAATTAGTAGAACAACCAATTAGAACAGAACAAATAAAACCCCTTAAAATGGCTAAGTCAACTAAGACCATTACAAAAAAGACAACCCAAGAGGTTCGTCAAATTGAAACTTCCTTAATCAATAAGGAAGAAGTATTTAAGATGCTAGCATTAGCAGAGGCTACAGGATTACCACTATTGTTAGTAGGTGAGCCAGGTGTAGCAAAGACCAAAACTATTATAGAATATGCAAAGGCATGGTTGAACAAAGATGGTAAGATGTCTGCAGAAGATTTTGCTAATAAAATGTACATCCTAGAGACTGATGAGGGTACTAAAGCATCAGAGATTAAAGGTATGCCTGATTTACAAACCTTATTTACAGAGAATAAGTATGAGCTTAACACTCCTATTGCAGAAGCTGATATTGTGATTATCAATGAGGTGGATAAAGCTAGCTCAGCTATTAGAAATGCAATGTTGGGTGTAATGAACGAGAAGTTTCTCTTCAACGGTAAGCATAAGATTCCATGTAAATGGAAGTTATTCATTGCAACTTGTAATGAAATTCCTAAGGACGAACAAGACTCTCCATTCTGGGATAGATTTATGTTGAAAATGACTGTTAACCGTGTATCTGCAGGTGAAATGGCTAAGTATTATGAGAAAGGTGCACGTAACTATCGTGAGAAGTTTGCTATTGGTATACCAAATAAAGCAGAGATTGCTGCTGTAGAGATTTCAGTTAAGAAACTAGAGAAATATCTTGAGGTGGGTTATACTAAAAGCTCAGATAGAACTTTGACTTTTGTACCAGGACTAGCTAAAGCTGTTAGTTACATATGGGATATCTCTGTAGATAAAGCCCTTGTAAAGACAGCTCAGATCATGATTGATCAGAACGCAGCTTCTAACCTACAGAATAAACTAATGTCTTCAGAAGTTAAGGCTGTTATGAGCAAGGTGGAGATGTTACATTCTCACAGCACTAGTGAACAACTAGAATTAGCTGTAGCAGAGATTGAAAGTCTAATCAATGCTTATACTAGCAGAGGTGTTCTTGACGAAGGTCAAGTAGAAGAGATAGAAATGTCTATGCAGTATATCATTCAGAGTCATCCTGCTCGTAAAGAGTATATGTCTTCAGAAGAGTTTGATAATATGCTAGAAGAAGCAGCACCAATGACTGATGCTAACCCTTTCTAAATAGAGATTTTCTTAAGCCGATGGACACAGGGGGATTAAATCTCCCTGGTGTTTCATTGGAAGATCTCGTGAAAGAGGCTAAAGAACAAATTAAAACAGATACAGATGGCAAAACAATATAAGAATGTATATACCATTCTTGAGAAAGTAAAGAAAGGTGAGATACAATCTCATTATAAAAATGAAGGTGGTTTATTTGGTAAGATTAACTTCTACAAAAAGCCAGACCTTATCAAGCCACATATGCACTGGTTAGATGAAGAAAGGATAGATAATATCATGACTCATTATTTTGGTGAAGCCAAAAATGTACAAGATGCATATAATAAGTTTGCAAAGAGTACAGGGTTTGCTAAGATACCTGATGATAAAAAGCCAGACTTTAATTCTTTTGTAAAAAAAGTTAAAGAAAATTATCAAAAGTTTCCTAAGCATATACCTAAAGACATCTTCAAGATGTTCTATCATAGAATGGAGAACTTAGAGTTTGAAGAAAGAACAGATCTTAATCACGGGAAGTTTAGATTTCTAGAGAAAGCTAACAATCCTGTAGCTAAGATTATGTCTGAAGGATCTAATCTAAAGTCTGCCATCTTTGCTAGAAACATCATGGGTGCATATATGACTAGACTAACAACAATGGACTATCTAGATGCAGAACAATCTGAAAAGATTAAGAACGGTATGAAAGGTCAGTCAGACTTTGACAGTGACGGGTTTGATGATGCTATGAAAGACATGATGGATAGTCAACAAGGTAAGTCTGCAATGGATGAAGCTATTAAACAAGCTACAGATTTGTGTAATCAGATGGACGATACAATGGATCAGGATATACAAGAAAAAATGTTTGAGCAATCAAACGAGGCTGGAGGATCTGAGGCTGGTAAACTTAGTCCTGATTATATTAGACACGTAGCACAGAATCTTGAGAATATATCTCTATCTATGGGATCTCTTAAAGAGAAGCTTAAGAAGCTACTTGATAAGTCTGCAAGTTATTTTAGTTCTAAGAAGAAGGTGATATATGAAGACTTGTTTAACTCAGATAATATTTCTGGACTAGAAGAATTTGAATTCTTACATCCAAAACTTAGAAAGCTTTTTGCAGAAGATATCATGGTAAAAGACTCTAAGTCTATAGGTAAGATAGATGTCTATATAGATATATCAGGATCTATGTCTGACTCTTGTGGTGTAAACAACAAAGACGGAAATAGAATTTCCCGTTTAGACTTTTGTAAATCTATGGTAGCTAAGCTAGCTGAGATGGATATGCTAAATGAAGTGTACATCTTTAATAACAATGTTAAGAAGTATAAGAAAGACATTATAAGCATTGCAATGTTGGATACCTCTGGTGGTACAACTATTAACAATGCTGTAAGTAGTGTACAAAGAAATGGTGTTAATGCTATTATTCTTACAGATGCAGAAGACGGATGTAATATCTATTCAGAAAAAGCATTCTTCATTGGTCTAAAGGGAGCTAGGTTTAGTCATTTTAATAATGATACAATAGCAGAGTATTCTAGAAGAGATCAAGTGATTATTTTTGATGGTTCTACTATTAAGAAAGTAGATCAGAATGGTCAAGTGATAAACTGATACGAGAAAGCCCCTGTTATGTATACAGGGGCTATTTCTTTTTCTAGGTGAATCTATAGGAGTAGATCAGCATCTAGAATCTATATGTAAGGGTTAGCGTCCTTGTCCTATGTATTTCTTAGGTCTAGGAGTATGCTTATTATATGACTTCTTAGCAGATCCACCTTTGCGTCTACCAAATGTCACTTTTCTAAGTTCTCCTAATGATTTAGCCATTTTTATTAATTTTGTATTACTCTTACTGCTGTTGCAGATCTATTATTAGAACTAGGAATATTAAAATAATTTATAAGATTAGCATTATCAAACTGCATCCAAAATACATCATTACCATTTATAATAGAATCTGAAGCAATGTGTGGTCCTAATGTACCTGGAGTATTTTGCCATGAACCAGCAATACTTGAAAATTCTGTAGGAACAGCTGTAAAGCCACTACTGTTAGTAGCACCTGTATTAGGAGCTGACCAATGTGTTGTACCTACTTCTTTCATTGCTCCTCCTGCGACTGATGAACCACCTAATGTAGTTTGTAAAGTTGTCCACTCAGCAACTGATGGTATATGCCAACCCGTTGGAGCTAAACCTCTAGGGTCTCTAATAGCATACATGTTGTACATTTTACCCATCCAACCATATGTAGGATTGTAATATGCAAAAGCCCACATAGGTCCTGTAGCTGTAGATAATTCTGTAGCATTAGTAGCTTGAGGTATAGGATCTCCATTAGAGAATGTAACCACTTGTAGATTAGCATCTGCCCATGTTTGAGTACCTATAACAACAGGAACAAGAGGAGCTGCCGTAGTTGTAGTTGTTGTAGACGTTGTTGAAGTGGTAGAAGTAGTAGATGTTGTGGTACTAGTTGTAGACGTGGTTGTAGACGTACTTGTCGTAGTAGTAGTTGGACATCCTATTACACTTAATGAACTTATATTATACAGTGAACCTCCTGGATTTGCAGTTAAGATATTTGTAACTATCCAGTTACCTCCAAAATCAGTAGTTGTAACTCTTTCATTTAAAGAGTATGTTCCTCCATTATAATTTATACTATTAATAACAGTTACACCATAACATTCTGTTATTTCATACCACACTTGTGGTACTACACTAATTTGTATACTATCTATAAGATTAAAATCTCCTGAAGCAGGAGTAAGTACTGTTAAAGCACCACTTTGACTTGGTAGAGTAAATGGATCAAATCCTACATTATCATTAGGTGTATTAATCGTTATATAATAAAAAGCCTGTTCTGTATAAGAGTATGTTACACTATTAGTTCCTTGAGTTAATGTAAGAGTACCTATACCTCCTACTAATTGACCAAGAAGATCTGTTCTATCTACACCTTCTATATCAAATACATTTATGTATAATGTAACAGAAGTACTTCCACTATAATCACCAACTAAGTTTGGATTTAAAGAACCTACACCGTTAGCTTGATCAGGTAACGTTATATCTCCAAGATTAATAGCAGGAGCATATATTTCACGTAGATACCAGTTAGACGTAGCTAATACATTACAACAAATGTTTATATACACTTCCTTCCATATACCTGGTTTAGGAAGTCTACTAGTAAGTATAAGACTCCCAGGTACTATATTTCCCTGAGAGTCATATTTTACAAAAGCTTTTTTTCTACTACTAATAAGTCCAAATGGAGGTTCTGTATCACAGCATATATCTGTAATCACCTCATACCAAACGCCATTTACAGGGCGTCTTGGAGAGACAATTAAACTACCAGGAACTATTTTTCCTTGTTTAGTGTATTGTACCCAAGCTTTATTTTTACTCATAGTATATTAATTAATCTGCTACAACATCAAATGTTAATGTTCCTGAAGGACACAATGCTGTTTTTATACTAGCACTCATTACTAATTCAATAATGTTTCCACTAGGATTAGAGAATGTTCCTAACACACCAAATGTATTATTTAATATATTAATCACATCTATAATATTCGTAGAATCTTGTGAGGTGTACAAATAATGTATTCTTGTACCATTACAAAATAAACGTAAGGTGACATCATTGATAGATGCATCTTCTCCCATATCAAATGTCAATGTTGTAAGATCACAACATAAGTCTGCTGGAACTTCATTCCAAGTACTAGGACCACTTGGATATGATCCATTAGTCAAAACAAGACTTCCTGGTACTATCTTACCAGATTTACTATATCTTACGAATGCACGTTTTTTAGCCATTTGATTCAGTTTTAGATTGTTTTTTAATAGCAGCTACAACAGCTCTAGCTTGTTCAATAGTCATTCCTTCTTTAAGAAAGTCAGATACTCTTTTATCTTGAGCATCTCTAATTGCTTGTTCTTCTGGGGTTACTTTTTTAATTGGCATGATATTTAAATTTTAAATGTTAATTAACAAATACAGTCCATCCTTTTATTACAAGACTAGCTTGAGCTGCTAAACCTAGACCAGATGGTGTAGCACTAGTGCCTCCACTAAGATCAACATCCCCACCAGTTAAACCACTATTATCAAGTGTAATTAGAACATGATTTACAGAAGCTTCTGTTAAATCATTATCCTCCAGCTCAACATCATCCAAGTTTACACAACCTGTAATGTTTATATGTTGCAATCCTGTACCTGTATTAGTTAACTCTGTCATTGTGGTGATTCCTGTAAAATCTAAAGATGTGAAGCCCATATTATCACCATCCCACTCATCAATACCTTCTAGTAATTGAAGATTGCTTATTGCTACAGCTTGACCAGGACCAAACCCAATTTCAAAATCTTCAATTTGAGAAGGATTGTCTATACATAAATAAACAGTGTGAGGAATTAAACCTTCTAAGTCATATTCAAAATCATAATCACTTCCAGTAGCAGGAAGAGAAAAACTTTCACTCACTGTAGGTGTCCATTGAATACTTCCTGTTAAATTAGGTCCTCCATTTCTAACCTGTAATGTGAAACCATATAGTCCACTTTCACCATCAGCAATAGCTTGTATTGCTATGCAGCATGTGTATCCACCATCTTGAAGATTATTACAACACAAGTCTGCTGGAACCTCGTTCCATGTAGATGGTCCACTAGGGAATGACCCACTAGTAAGGATCAAACTACCAGGTACAATCTTGCCTTGCTTACTGTACCTTACAAATGCTCTTTTTTTCATTGTTAAATTATTTTTTAGGTTTGGGCTTAGGTTTACCACAACCACAGCCATAAATGTTAGTGTTCTTAATCATATTATATAGATTTAAGCTGAAAGTGCATACCGTCTTTTCTTTGCCATGTACCTCCCCAGTCAAAACCATTGTCTGTAAAACACTTTACAAATCCTGGAGAAAGTTTAGGGGTTTGATTTAGACCATTTTCAAAAGCATTTACATCTATTGCTATACCCCAGCTATGAAGAGACATAGAGCTAAGTCCACGTTTCTTACGAATATTGAAACAACCGTCCCAGGTTTTAAGCTCATGTACATGACCTGATTGTATTAGAGCATTTAGAGCTCTTGTCAAAGGTTCCACTAAATCTCTATTACAATATAATCTTTTAGGAATAACACCCACTTCTAAATGAGAGGGAATATCCCACATAACCATTGCTGATTGAACATTAGGATCACCATATTTTCTTAAAGCCTGAGCTGATGTTACCATAACTTATTATTTTGATATCAATAAACCAGTTAGAGCAATTAACCCACCAGTTAATAAAATATCTGTGAATGTTTTTTTTACTTTATGCCTTTTAAATTTCTTCTGCAAAACAGCATAATTTTTCTCACCAGTTTCATACAAAGCTTTATAGTAGTCTTTCTGAAACTTTTCATTCTTAACTTGCTCTGAAAGATTAATTTCCTTAAGCTTACCATTAAGAATTAAACTATCCTTATAAGATAGTTTTTCCTTAGTAATGTCCAATTCTTCTTCTGTAAGAGATAATAATGCTTTAGCTGAATCACCTGTTATAAGATCAGCAGCCACTTGTCTAGCTACATCAGCTGGCATACATACAGCATTTTCATCTACTGCTACCACCTTATCAGGTTGAGCATAAGAAGTTATGCTAAGTAGTATAAGACCGATTAGTACAATTACTTGTTTCATATTAATATTTATAACGTTTTTTAAAAAAGCTATCCACTTGTTTAGGAGTATATCTAGCTGGTTTCTTTGATACATCACGATAGTATTCTTTAATAATAGTCTTATTATTTTCTACGTTATCAATTTTCCAGTCAAGATCATATATTTGATCTTGGTAAGTTTTAGCAGCACTGTCTAAAGCTTGGTGTTTAGATTGTAACTCAGCATTAGCTTTAGCTAAACTATCCACTTGTTTCTTGATAAAGTCTGTAGGTTCTTCTTTCTTTTCAGAAGGTACTTTTGTAAATATCAATAGAAGTAATAAAATAATAAGCACTCCTACAATTATTAAGAATGTTTTATTACTACTTTCCTTTTTTATTTTAGGAAAATAAATTTCTGGCATTTCTTGTTTTTCTTGTTCCATAATATTAATCTATTTGAGTTTTACATTCACCTGCTTCTACAAAGAAGGTTCCTCAGAAAAAAAGTTAGTAAGTATTTTACCTATAACGCCTATGATTAAAGAAGTAATAGCCATAGGTTTATTATCCATTATCATACTAGACATAGAAGTAATAGAAAAAATACCAAGAAGAGCATCTCCTATCTTCCTAAATTTCTTAGGAGTGGGAGCAAAATAATGTTTCCAACTAAACTTCATATGTTATTATTTTAAAATTAAATTATGGTAAAAATGCTTTTGCTACCCATTGATTACCTATTGAAACAACAGTTAGAACACTTGTAATAGGTATTGAGCCTATTGCAGCATTACTATAATCCTTAGGTTGATTACTACCTATCCCTATTGCATCAGTTGGGTCATAATTCCATATTGTAATTTCTTGACCAACGAAAACAGTAGGATCTGGTAAATTAATACCTGGACCACCACCTGTATTAGTAAATTTGTAATAACCTATTGTGGTAATATCATAAGGGTTTACTAAACCACCTATATCTAAAACATAAGTAGGTTGAGGTTGTGGGTTCAAACAATACCAAGTAGTTGCAGCTAAATTATAAATAAATTCATAACTCATACCAGAAGGTATTTGTGCAACTAACTCTTGTGTACCTTGATATAAAACTGAAACACCAGAACCTATAACACCAGCAGAACTTATAGATAATAAATTGCTATTAGTTACTATAACTCTACTACCATCTACTATTCCTGTATCATTAAAAACAAACGAGCTCCCAAAAACTGTTACCCTATAAATACCAGCACCACTTAGATTAAAATCGCCAACACTCAAATTAACATCCATATTAATAACTGGTAATGCAGTTGTTATAGCTAAAGGAGATGTTAGTGTACCATCACCTTTTATGGTTGCACCATCTACTTGTACAGATCCACTACCACCATTTTTTACTATACAACATAACTGATTAACCTTTTTGGTTAACCAAGCTAATTGTTCAAATATTCCCATTGCCATATTAAGTATTTTTTAAGTATTTTTTTATATCGTATTCTTCTTCTGGTTTAAACCAAGGATAATGATCAGGAATTAAAAAACTAGCATTAGTGGTTACTTTTCTGTTATAAATTATTATTTCTAATGCTTTAACATCATTTGTTAAATTATCTATTCTAGTCTTATCTATATTAGACTGAGCTAACAGAGCTTTGACGTCTGCTCTAAGCTCAGAGATGTCTCTCCATATAAGCATTGAAATTATAGTTACTAGGGCAGGAAAAAGATAAAGTTTTATGGTTGTCACCATACTGCCTTTAGGAGCTGATCCATTCATTATCAATCAGTTATAAAGTAAATTAAATAAATTAAACAGTGAGTAGGTAAATTCCTACAATATAATATACAAAATTTTTAGGCATTTTCATTAATTTTAACCCTCTAAAACTCAAAAATTATGATAGAAGAAGAGTATGAAAAACTCAAAACCCAGAAAGAACTTATAGAAACTTTTGTAGAAGAGTTTAATAAAAGATTAGGATATAGACCCATTGTTATTACAAAAACAGCACAAGATGTTAGCCCTGCTGTAGAACTGATTAGTTTAATAGAACTTAAAGAATACTTTAACCCTTTTCTACCTACTACAAAAACAGGTAAAAAGATACCTTTAGAATCAAAGTCTAGAATCAGTGAACTTGTAGAACTTAGGCATATGTATTTCTACTTAGCTAGAAGTATGGGATATAAGCTAGTGGCCATAGCTCGTTCTCTAAACAAGATTGACCACACTACAGTTGTTCATGGATTGAAAACTTTTCATAATCTAATGGAAGTAGATGAAAAATATAAGGTAAAGTTCTTAACAATATTAAACTACATTAAAACTTTAAAAAATGGGGCATCAATTGTGGCAGACAGCCATAAAATATAAGATTACTCCCAATCAGCTGTATTTTCTAGACTGTTGCAGAGAAAAGATTAAGCCTAGTGCTATTATTAACGTAGAGGCGGAATTCAATATCTGTAAACTTAAAGGGTTTATATTAGATGATGGAGAAATTACAAACTTAGGAAGTGTAATACTAAATGAGTTTGAGACTTATCTTGTTAAAACTAAAAAGAAAGTAACCAAAGAAGTGTTGGGTGAAGACTTTCTAGACAGGGTAAAAGAATATAGAGAAGCTTGGCCAGGTAAACGCCTTCCTAGTGGTGAACTAGCTAGACAATCTGTACAAGAGCTTAAAGATAAGTTTGTATGGTTTTTTAAGACGTATCCTGAATATGACTGGGATCTTGTGTTAGATGCTACAGATTATTATAATATTGTATACGAGCGTAAGCAGTATAAATTTATGGTAACAAGTAGTTATTTCATCAAGAAGACCAATCCACAAACTAAAGAAACAACGTCTAAACTAGCAGATTATTGTCAAGAACTACTGGATAATCCAAACATCTTAAACGAAATAAAATAGAAAGAAAAACTTTTTTCTTTCACAGAACTTTCTTATATTTACATTCCAAAGAGACACGTATGGAGAAGACAGAAAGACCTTTCGGTGCTAGAACCTATTCAGAGATTCTTAAAGAAGGTCTCCAATATATACAAGATAGAAGACTAGGAAAAATCAAATCCTTTAAGACCCCATGGTCAACACTAAATTCAGCAGGTGTTGGTGGTTTAGAATGGGGGAGTATGCTAACTATAGGTGCAAGACCTGGTGCTGGTAAAACCATGTTTGTTTCCCAACTTATAAGAGAGGCTCGTCACTTAAATCCTGCACAAGATTTTAATGTTTTAGAATTTCAGTTTGAGATGGGTGCTAAGCAATCAGCTTCAAGAGCTTTTGCTGCACACGTTGGACTGGACTATGATATTATCCTTAGTACAAGAGAACAGGTGGATGAATTCTCGTTAAAGATAATGAAAGAACATGCTGAAGAGACAGAGGTATTAGAGAAAGCTGGTATCTTTAGACTACAGATAAATAGTCCGCTGACACATAAGGATATGGAGAAAGCCATTCACACCTACTATAATGCATTAGGTGGTAAACCAATGGTTGTATCTATAGATCATAGTTGGTTGATTAAGAAATCACCTGATGAGAAAGAAAAGCTTAACACTTTGTATAATACTGTAGAGATGTTAATGAGAGTGAAAAATGAGCTTCCTATTATCGTCCTAATGATCACTCAGCTTAATAGAAGTATAGATGAACCAGCTAGAAAGACCCCAGGCTCTATAGCCAACTTTCCCACTAGTTCAGATATATTTGGTGGTGACGCTCTTATGCAGGGCTCAGACATGGTGTTGGTGCTAACCAGACCATACAAAGCTGATATTCCTGTATATGGACCAAAAGAATACGTATGTACTAAGGAAGATTTATTTATGCATATTATAAAGTCACGTAATGGTTCTGACGACACCAATCTTATTTTCTTAAGAGGTGACTTTAATAAACAAAAGATGTCTGAAACTATTGAACCAATTTCTAATAATCCCACTGGTAGATTTGTACCAAGGAGAGCAGGTGGTTCTGGTAGAGGAAGACAAGCTGAATCTGCAGATATTAATATTTCATAACTACAAAATCACAAAAAACATGTCAACATTTCAACTGTCAGATCAAGTATCACAGGATGCTTGGAAAAAATCAAAACTAGAAGCTATTCGTAACTACCATCAAGAACTTATTAAAGATCTTGGTATAGTTAAGACAGACTTCAACATGAAAATGCCATTCTACGATGACCAAGGTAGAATGGTGGTAGGTATCTTTGCCTCAGAGTTTAAGAAAGAAAAAGGTTTCTTCTTTGAACTAATCACTAGAAGCTTAGATCCTATTGACTCTGAACGCAAAGTGTACAGAGTTCCTCCTAGTTCTTCTTTTGACGAAGAGTATGAACTTAATGAAAAAGGATCTTACTTGGTACCACTAGATGAACTAAGAGTGGTTAATGAACAAGCCGTTGCTATTAGTAAGTCTTCTGCTGTAACTAGCAGTGACAAAGTTTTAGCTAAATCTTTTACACCTGAAATGGCTTATAAAGCCCCTGCTCCTATGGAAGATGCACCTTATAGTGAAATGACTATAAGAGACTATTTTGCTATCCATACAGGTAGACCAGTTAGTGCAAAGACTTGGTTAAACGAGTTAATTAAAAACAATAAATAATACATATGGCACAAGGCATTTTAATTATTGCTGAGTCTGGTGCTGGGAAATCCACCAGTATTGAGACGCTAAACCCCAAAGAAACGTTTATTGTAAACGTTGCGAACAAACCTCTTCCTTTTAAAGGTTGGAAAAGTAAGTATACACTATGGAGTAAGGATAATCCAGGTGGTAACATGTATGACAAATGTAATCCTGAAAGTATTGAGGCTTGTCTAAAGTATGTAAGTGAGAAACGTCCTGAAATCAAAACTATTGTAGTAGATGACTTTCAGTATATGTCAAGCTTTGAATTCTTTGACAAGGCTGATGAAAAAGGTTATGAGAAGTTCACTAAGATTGGTGCACACTTAGCTAGAATAGCTAGGATGCCAAAAGATCTTAGAGAAGACTTAATGATCTTCTTCCTCACTCATGCTGAAGAAGCTACTGATTTAGAAGGTAAACGTAAATTCAAAGCTAAAACTATTGGTAGAATGGTAGATGAGAAGCTTACATTAGAAGGGCTTTTCTCTATTGTACTATTTGGTAAGGCTAAGAAGAACAAAGACGGTGTGATACGTTATGTATTTGAAACCCAAACTAATGGTGAAAATACATGTAAGTCTCCTAAGGATATGTTCCCTACCTTTGAGATCTTAAATGATCTAGAATATGTAAGACAAGCTATTATAGACTACGAGAATTAATAACCATTTAAAATTTAAAACACATGTTTAGTACACAAGGACAAGATGTCAAACAAGGAGGAGGAATTCCTAAATCATTACAAGCTGGAGTAGTTTATGCTCACATTCACAGTGCACAAGTTAGAGAATCTAAAAACACTGGAAAGAAAGCATTAGAGTTGGTTCTAGAAGGACCAGAGTTAGAAAACTTTGAAGGTTGGTTAGTAGACCGTAACGAAGAGAACGGGCCTAAGTTTAAAGGTCAGTCTTCTAAAGTGATGGCAACTACATGGACAGATCAACATAACGAACCAAATGTTATGAAGAATGAAATCATGTACAAACTCACTGTTATTGCAGACCAATTAGGTTTAAGAGAAGACGTTAACAAAGTGTCTGCTGAAAGTCTAGAAGAGTGGGTTGCAAAAACTGTAGCTATTCTAAAAGGACAAGATGCTTATTTCTTCCTTAAAGGTCAAGAAGAAGAGTATAACGGTAAAACAGTTATTAAATTGTCTTTACCAAAATATAAGTTTGTTTCTTTAGAAGAAAGCAAGCTTGACAAGTTTGATAAAAATAACAAATATCATTACAGAGCATTGGAAAATAAAACTATTTCTGGTTTTGAACCAAACGGTAGTGATGATTTTAGCATGTAATCTTTTTTCTCATACGTAGGTAAATCGGGGGGTGTTTCTACACTCCCCTCTTTTAATTTAAATAAGTTATGTTTAAAATTAAAAACTTAGTCCACGATGTAAAAGATGTACCTGCGTCCTTTATATTTGAACATTTCTGTTCTCTTAAAGAAAAACTAACAGGACAGGATATCAAAATAAAAAGTATGTTCAATCCTAAAGAACGTACACCAAGTATGTGCATTTATGTAGATGGACAGAAGGTATATAAATTCAAGGATTTTTCTACAGGAAAAGGAGGATCTGGTATAGAAATGGTTAAACTGCTTCTTGATCTTTCTTATCACCAAGCTTGTAAGCTAATTGTAGAAAAGTATAATGACTATGTTCTTCATAACAATGGAGGATATGACATTAAAGAATTCAAAAAAGCTAGCAAGTATAAGGTGACAAGTTATAATATGAGAAATTGGAGTACCCAAGATCAATATTTCTGGACACAGTTCAATATTGGATCTAAACTTCTTGAGGCTCATATTGTCAGACCACTAGAAAGTTATTGTATGACCAAGGATGATAATGAACTTTGTATCAAAGGACTTTATCTCTATGGTTATTTCAAAACAGATGGAACTCTGTATAAGATTTATCAACCTAAAACTTTAGATAAAAAGTTTATCAAGGTGAATAGTTATGTACAGGGATATGAACAACTTAAAGGACATAGTAATTTATTAATTACATCTAGTCTTAAAGACTTAATGTCCGTAAAATCTTTAGGTCTTCATATAGATGTTATAGCTCCTGATAGTGAAAACACGATACTAAAATCAGAGGTCATGGAAGATTTGGACAATAAGTATAAGAACATTATACTATTGTTTGATTATGATGACGCTGGTATGGAAGCTATGAATAAGTACAAAGAGAAATATCCAAATATTAAAACGGCCGTTCTACCTATGAGTAAGGATATTTCTGATTCTATTAAAGACTTCGGAGCTAAAGAAGTTCGTAATAGATTAGTTCCTATCTTAGATAAAAAAATATAGAATGGCTAAGAAGAAAGTTACAAGAAAAACACAAACACCTAAAACTCGGAATGCAGGTACCATGACGGAAGCTGCATTCTGGAGTTTTATAAGATCTGCACTTAGACAAAAGTCCAGGTGGTGGAAACCTATAGGTCAGGCTAAAGCAAAAGCTAAAAGATCTTATAAGGGTCCATTAAAAAGACAAAAGTTTGAGTATCAGTGTGCAGAGTGTTCTAATTGGTTTCCTGATAAAGAAATCAATGTTGACCATATCATACCTGCTGGTACACTAAGATGTGCTAACGATCTTCCAGGATTTGTAGAAAGACTCTTCTGTGAGGTGGACAATCTTCAAGTACTTTGCACTACATGTCATGATAGAAAAACACAAAATGAAAAAAAGAAGTTATGAAGTTAATTTCAGTAGTTTTTGTATTATTGAGTTATAAAAATGAAGTTCCAAAAAAATCAATTATAGATTCTATACAGAAGTTTTATAATTTTAAAATAGATGTTGTTAATGATAAGTTACCAGACTCATGTTATAACTCTAAGTATAAAAGGTATAATGCTAATAAAATACTTTCTTACTTAAGTATTAAGTACCCTAATAAAAAAGTAGTAGCACTAACATCATATGATATATGTACAGTGGCTCATGGATCTGATCATTGGGGTGTGTTTGGATTAGGATCACTTAAAAACAACGTATGTATTACTTCTGTATATCGTTTAAAATCTAGAAATTTAAATAATAGAACTTTAAATGTAGTATTACATGAAATAGGACATACTTATGGATTAAGTCATTGTACTACTAGTGAAATATGTTTAATGAAAGAAGGTGATCATACTGCAAAAGATTTAGATACTAAATCTATGCAATTATGTAAACATTGTAAAAGTTTAATAAAATGAACAATACAGTAGAATTATTAGGATGGTATGGATCAGATGAGATTATAGCTTGTTCAGCATGGACTAGTACATCCAGAGAGCTTACAGATGATAAGAAAGAACGTATCCCCAAGCTTATAAACATGCTTTGGTCAGAAGGACACGAAACTCCTTTTGAAAAGGGAACAGTACATTTCTTAGTAAACTGTGACATAGCGTCACACATTCATCTTCTTAAGCATAGGATAGCTTCTATTAATGCTGAGAGTGCTAGGTATAAAGAACTAAAGGAAGATAAGTTCTACATTCCTCAAGACTGGGATAATAGATGGGCTACAGCACTTAAGAACTATACAGATAGAGGAAACGAACTCTATCATGAATGTTTGGCTGACCTCACTCCTATCCTTGGTAGAAAGAGAGCTAAAGAATCAGCTAGGTTCTTTAAGACATACAGCTCTCAAATACAAGCAGATGTACAGTTTAATATGAGAAGCTTTGCTAATTTCTTGAAACTCAGAATGTCTGAGCATGCTCAGGTTGAGATTAGAGAGATAGCGACAAATATGTTAAAGCTTGTACAGGAAATTCCAGGTAATCCATTTAAAGAAACATTGAAAGCATGGGGTTATGAAAACTAAAGATGACCTTATAGAAACGGTAATAGAGCAAATAAAGGTAGATGTACACTGTGGTGACTTAGAAGCTATAGAAGAACTCTTAGAGTTTTGCTCTATAGAATCTTTAATATTTTATCTTCCAGAATCAGATTGGAAAAAATTTAAACATTTAACAGATGGCGGAACTACATAACACAGTAATGGGTAAGAGACTTATAGAACACACTTTTCCCGAAATAGCTAGACAGTTAGAACGTATTGCTGACAATTTAGAAAATCCAAAATATTCAGATTCAATGATATCATCATTAAATAGTCTTACTAGACATTATCCAAATGATGCAGATTTAGGAAAACAAATTAGAAAGTTATGTCAAAAATAGATTTAGAAAAACTTATAGAATTCTTAGAGTATGAAGAGGCTCTAACTAAGGACAAGGAAACAGCTGAAAGAATTAGAAAGTTATTAAAAGATTTGAAAGTATGGAGTTAGAAGATTTAATGAATGAGTCTATAGAAATAATGGAGGGTCAGTTTTATACTAAACCTTTTGAGTTTTCCTACAGCAGTCTTAATAAACTGCTGTGGAATCCTGTGGTTTTTTATCAGCTATATGTACTTGGAAATAAAGAAGAAAGAGTAGATGCTCACCTTGTTCATGGAAAACTTATTCACGGATTACTATTAGAACCTGAGAAGTTTAATGACCAGTTTATAGTTAGTCCAGATAACCTTCCCACTGGTAACACAAGAACAGTTGTAGATAGAGTGTATACTCACCATGTAGAACTTGCTAAGAATGGAGATGAAAGAACAAACCTTGTAGAATTTACTAATGCTATATTAGATATTCTTAAAGATATGAATCTTCATCAAAGCTTAAAAACTGACCAACAAAGATTGGATAAGATTCTTACAGCAGAAGCTGAAAACTACTGGAACTTTCTTAGAAGCAAAGGAAATAAAACTCTTATAGATCAACAAAGTTATGAGTTTTGTCTTAATGCTGTAGAGCTTATTAAAACTGATAAAGCTATATGTAAACTTATAGGATGTAACCCTTCTGAGTTTGATAACATAGAAGTTTTAAACGAGCTGCACTTAAGCTGTAAAATAAATGGAAAACCTTTTGGTCTTAAAGGAATTGTGGACAATTTAGTTATTGACCATGACAAAAAAATTCTGTATATTAATGATGTAAAGACCACTAGCAAAGACTTAAAAGACTTTCCAGAATCAGTTGAGTATTATAACTATTGGCTTCAAGCAGCTATATACGCAAGCTTAGTAGTTACCAACTATCCACACTTGATTAATCAAGGATATGATTTCAAATTTAACTTCGTAGTGATTGATAAGAATTATTCTGTCTATCCCTTTGAAGTTTCTGAGCAGACATTAAATCAATGGTTAACAAAGCTAGAGGAGTCTTTAAGTAAAGCAGAGTGGCATTATATAAACAAAAGGTATGATCTTCCTTATGAG
>Ga0181344_1000339_pt1 | contig 18746 bp, 22 predicted proteins | sample Su13VDMLBDD_FD_130098 | JGI IMG/M metagenome (GOLD analysis project Ga0181344, IMG submission 130098) | Freshwater viral communities from Lake Michigan, USA - Su13.VD.MLB.D.D | ecosystem: Environmental > Aquatic > Freshwater > Lake | place: USA: Michigan | collected 2013-07-15
CAATTTATTGCTAATTATTCACCAAAAAGTATCATAAGTTTTGCTGATAGAAGATGGACAATTGATGGGAATAATAATATGTATACCAATTTGGGATTTGATTTGGTTTCAATATTAAAACCATCATATTCTTATTATAATTCAAAAGTTAATAGATATAAGAGATTTCATAAATTTTCATTTGGTAAGAGTAATTTGAAGATAAAATATCCTGATATTGATATAAATAAAAGTGAATCTGAGATAACAAAAGAATTGGGATATTCCAAAATATGGGATTGTGGTTTATTTAAGTATAAACTAAATTTTTATTGATTTAATGATATTTATAAAGAAAAAATTTATGCAAAAGAAATTATATTATCTTGATGAATCTGAGAAACAAAGGATTCTCAATCTTCATGAAGATAGAACAAGAAAACAATATTTAATTGAACAAGGATTACTTGGTGGAGGCGTGAAAATTCCACAAACAGAAATAGAAAAAAATTGGAATGAATCTAGAAATATAGTAAAAAAAATAAATGATAAATGTAGTACAATAAATAGTACTGACTTAAATGATTCAGCTTACAATAAAATAAAAAAAAATATAGAAAATATAAAAAAAGATTCGAGTTTATTAAAAACAGGAACTTGGAATGATTTAAAAAACAGTTTAAATAATATTAATTTACAAAATTTTTGTACTATTAGTAATACTTTAAAAAAAGAAAAAATAATAAATAATACACTATCTGATTATTTGTTCAGTGGCATTTTTTCTGAAGATTCATTTGACACTTATTTTATGAAACCTTTAAGTAATGTATTAAAAGAAGTTGAAGGGGAAAAAATAGAAGCAAATACAGATAGTACAAATCCAGATACTTCAGAAACAAAAAATAGTGAGGATAAAAAAACAAATTCCACATCTACCTCACCTTCATTAGGAAAATGGGGGAATTACTTTAAACAAAACCTTGGATTAGATGATGATAACCCATCTAAACCAATTAATAATTACAAACAAGGAATTGGTGTTGTACAACAGTCAAAAGTGGGTGAATTCAATCAAATTTTAAAAAATTTGGAGGTTGGAGATACGTTAACACAAGACGCCATAAACAAGTTATATACAAAATTGGGAGGGAAATAATATGAAAAATTTAAAAATATCATTACAAGAAAAACATGAGATATTAAAAAAACATGGAAGTTTATTAAATGAACAAGAAACAACTCCTCCCGCAAATAAAACAATTATGGATATCCAAAAGTTAGTTGGGGTTACTGAAGATAATATTGTTGGTCCATTAACAATACAAGCAATAAAAAAGAAAATTGACGCATTACCGAAACCTGGTAATGACCCCAAACCAGCAGAAAAAGTTGATGATTCCAAATCTAAAGAGGGTGAAACTACAACAACTACCACGACAGTTAATCCAAAAGATGAAACACCCCTTGAAAACACAAATGATAGGAATTTTGAATAAAATCAACTTTCACTTTTAGAAAGAATTCTGATACATTTTGAGATTACTTCTGATTCGCCTAAACTGTATATACCTTGATGATATGAATGTTTAACTGCTTGAACGATTAAGAATACTGCTCTGTCTTTATCTATAGTTTCAAGGATTGTTTCGAGATGATTTTCTGTAAGTAGAGGAACTGAATTAAATAATTTTCCGAATAATTTTTCTTCTTCCATAAAAATAAATTTAATATAATGATAACTGATATTTTAAATAAAGTCAAACAAGAATTATTAAATGAAGTTACCTCTGAATTTAAATCAAGAGGTTCTTACTTAATGCCTTTAAGACATGGAAAGAGGGTATTTAAGAAGAATGAATTGGGTGCATTTACGGATTCAGTTTCAAAATATTATAGTCAAGAATTGGCGACCGATAGTTATGATGGTGAAATGAGTACCCCAAAAAAAGATATAAAGAAGATTGAAGAGAAAGCGAAAAAATCATCATCAAAACAAGATAAAAAAAAAGTAAATGAGGCTACAATAGGAATTGCATCTGGATTATATAATGGACCTGTTGAAATTGGTATGAAAAAATGGGATAAAAATTTATTGGCACCATTTACAGAATTTGTGGATACGGATATAAATCATACAAAAGTTAAAAGTAAGATGAAGAACAATATTGAAAGAATTGTTGGAATGTGGGAGAAAGATAGAAAGGGTAGTAATAATATGGACACTCATGATACTCATACCATCAATGAATGGGAATATGAGGAAGCCCCAATATTGACTGAGGATTTGGCGGTATGGTTTGGAACAAAAAAGAAACCAAAGGGAAGTAAACAACCGAAAGGACCTTGGGTTGATATATGTAGAAAGGTTGATGGGAAACATCCTCCTTGTGGAAGAAGTGAGGGAGAGAAAAGGGCATATCCAAAATGTAGGGCGGCAGGTGTTGCCGGAAAAATGTCTGATTCTGAAAAGAAGGCGGCTTGTGCTCAGAAAAGAAGAGCGGAAAAAGAAGAACCAAAATATGGGACAGGAAATAAACCAACAATGACATCATATAAACCAAAGAAATGAAAACAAGATTATTAATTACTGAAGACGAAAAAAAACATATAATGAAATTATATGGATTAACTAAAAATAGTTTGGTAAACGAGCAAATATTCAGTTTAAAAACTCCTGATACATCGTATAAAAATCGAAAATTAGGGGACACTCCCTTTAAAAATAAAGAGGAAGGTGATAAATTTAGAAAATGGGTTAATGATACATTTCCTGAAATAGCAAGAGGATTAGATTTAGATCCTGCGGGAGAATATAATAACGCATATATACAATGGGCGTGGAATTTACCAATTGAAACTAACGCAGGAACAAAAGAAACATTAGGACAAAGATATAAAAATTATGGTTATGGATATGATAAAAAAACTGAAACATCAACAACAAGTAAATCGATTTGTCCTGTTATAGATGAGAATAGTAATATTCAAGGATTACAAGAAATTTTGAATTCTGCAGTTTCAAGTCGTTCCCCAATAAAGACATACACAAGTCTTAATAATATTATAAATATGTTTGCTCAAAGATTTGCAAATCAAGGAATACCTGTTAGAACCGCATGTCAAGCAGCATTAAATAAAGTTAGACCCAATTTTAAAGATAAGAATCAAATAATTATGGATTCACTCAATAAGTTAATATATGTTTTTGACAAAGATGGTAATTTTATTGCAAAAGATGTTATTATCACAGGGGCTCACAAACAATCAAAAGATCTTGAAATAATTGCCAAATCATTAGTTGACTGGGATGGTGCGTGTAATAGGGAAGGATTTTTTTGGGATGAAAATAAGGGGGAATACATAGATAAAACAGGAAAAAATAGAAAATATAATCCTGATATAATCTATAATTCAATTAATAAAAATGGTACAAGATTTCTTCCAGCAGGTATATTTACAACTGCTCGTGAATTAGGTAGTGGTGAAGAATATTACGGGGGAAAAGATAATGAATTACCTCTATCAACTATGGATGGGAAAGAGATACTTCAATGGATGCACGGTTATTATGTTGAACCACCAAGAACTGAAGCAATAAATGCAGCTAAAAGATTTTTGTCCAAATCTAATGATCCAAAAGTTTCACAAGAATTTTTGGATGAAGTTGGAATAGGAAATATAAATTTATCACATTCTTATGGTTGTATTAATTTAACTCCTGATTTTATACCAATTTTAAGAAAAAATATGGTAAATTCATATTTATTTAATGTTTCTGAAGATAAACAGAATTATTTGGTTCAGAATAGTCAAAAATTTTTTGATAAAACATTAAATCAACCATCCTGCCCAAATCCAAATTCATTTGGTGCTGAAATCCCAATTGATTTTACTGGTTAAAATATTTTTAATAAAAAAAACCCCCAATTTGGGGGTTTTTTTTATTTAATCAAGTAATCATTATTTTCTCCCATAACAAATACTAATGAATTTAAAGAATATCTATTAGTTATTTCTAAAAACTTTTCAGGGACATTTATACACCCAAATGAATTGTTATATGTACTATTATTATCATTATTTTTTATTTCTTCTGTGTACTTTTTAGATACATTTATATCTTTAAAATCATTATTAATTAAGGATAATTGACGATTCATATTCTTAATTCGATATTCACTTTTATAAAGTCCGTGTATTGCAACTGTTAATGTTAAATCACTATTAGATAATGTTTTAAGAAAGTAAATATTATCATTTTTTCCAATATAATCGTCTCTATGTTCTTTTTCTGTTATCACATAAATACCTTTTGGGAAAAATTTATATTTTGTATTATAAAGATAAGAAAAAACAAATCTTGGAGAATAAACTCTATTTCTACCTGTAGTATCAATATATTTTTCTAATATATCACTCCATTTGAAACCAATATCATTGGTGTGATTTTCCCATGACTTTAAGGCTTCTTTTTCATACTTAGAATTCTGTTTATCGAACCCATCTATTGTTGGTGACTTTGCAACAAATTTTCCTGTTTTGTCAAAAAGAAATATTAGATTTTCTTTTGTATCGACAATATAAAAAGATTTATCTTGATTCTTTTTGGTTTTTCTAATCTGAATGTATTGATTAGTAATCCTCTCAGGCATTCCTAATTTAAGTAATGAATCTTTACTTATCTTTGGTTCAACAACAGTTGGTTTTTTAATTACTTCTTTTTTAACATTATTACAGTTGTAAATAAAAAAAGAACTAGTAACTAATACGAGAACAAAAATTAATCTTTTCATGGTTGTCTGATTTAATAAAATTAAATAATAAATTCCAATATAGATAAAACGATTAAAGTGACAATTAAGTTCCGAGTTTAAAAAAAAATCCTCTTAAATAGAGGATTTTAATTTATCTTGAATGATATGAAGGCTATTTTGTATTTGGCTCATTATTTGGTCTTCATATTCTTGTCTGATGGTTTCGACTTTACCATCATACATTTTAATTAGTCTTTCCCAATTTCTTTCAGTTAGATTTACGTCATAATGATAGACGTGATTGGTTAAACTAATTGTCCCCCTATCTAAGATAATAAATAACCCTTTTTCGGAGTTTTTAATATAACGCTTACCTGATAGTGGTGCAAGTAAAAACTTTGAATCTGAATGGGTTATAAGAGACCTGGTAATAGACATACACATCTGTTCCGTTTCTGATACTTTATTATTTGCATCTGTTCTATTATCACGGTTCCATTTTAACCATTTGACATACGCTCGTTTGGTAATTCTTTTGATAAATTTAATCATGTTATTGAGATTTTGGTTAATAATCATTTGTCAATTTTAATAACGAACAAATATAACCAAAAGTTTCAAGAAATAAAAAAAATATGTAAAATTTTTATTGTGATGGTGTTATTTTTAAATAATAAATTTTACCTAAATTTAGTCCATTTGAGATTTTATTTAAATCGACATCTAATATTGTGGGGGAGAAATCAAATGTTAGATACCTTGTTGTTCCGGGTGTCAAATAAAGTGATGTTAATTTATTTTTATCGTCATACCAATAATTTCTATACTCCGGATGTAATTGTTCTCCATTTGATTTTACGGAATATTTATCTTGAGATTCGACAATAACTAATGCTTTAGTTTGTAAATATTTTTGTCTAGTACTAAGATTTGGTGGTTGGGTAACTGTTGATGCCGATATTGTTTCAGGAGACATCTCTTTTATATCATAAGTATATTTTTTTATTTGTTTGTTTTTAGGAATAACATATGCGCTTACGAATTGTTTTGGACCGATATTAACATTTAGTGAAATAGTTTCTTCTTTTTGATCTAAAATATTTATTACTGTTATGTCAATTTTAATTTTAGAATTTTGTTTTATTAGTATAGAATATTCGGTTTCTGTTCCAGGTTTATTTAACCTCGCATTATTAAAAATTCTTTGTACAGGGTAATTACCTGTTTCATCAATAATATACCCGTTTTCATCTTTTTTAATTTGTAAAAGTGATGTTCCGTTTACTGATACATTTTTAAATTGAATTTCATTTTTATTCCACTGAAATTTAAACATACCATCGGTAACTGTTCTCCCACCAACTACAACAATATCTGTTTCATTTGTTGGTACAATACTAACAAATTGACCATCAGTCCTTTGAATATTTTCATTTATTATATTATGAAAATCTTCATGTATTAATTTTTTTACTAAATTAAGTAATTTCATTGATTTAATTTATTAACAATAAGGTGGGGAACACTTTTTTGAACCATCTAAACCTGGTTGTCTACCTTTACATACTTGTACCGCATAACCATTTGCAAATGCTGAGGGGTACACTTTAAATTTAGATTTTGCGGCTGCTTTACCTCTAGAACATAATTTTGTTCCGGTTTTTTTTCTACCTTCCATTACTATTTCATCATCATATGATTCATCACTATATTGTGATTCATTTACCATAAAATCGTAAACTTGGTCTAAATTTTCTTTTGCAACACTAATATGATCGTCAGCCCAATCGTGTCCATTATCTAATAAATCTTGTACTTTCATTGGGTCTAAAGATAATAGTTCTTGTGCTTGACGTATCATCTGTTCAAGATTAGAGAAGAACATATAGTGTTCAATATCACCATGATCAGATTCTCTTACTATCTTTTTTGCTAATTTATTTAATTGTGATTCTGTTATTCTTTTCATATTTTTAATTATTTAATCCGTTAGGTCCTCCTAATGTGTATGCGTTCATTTGTGTTACAGTTATTCCATATTCATTTGTCCATTGTGGATGAGGTCCTGATTGAGTTTCACCTGATGGGCAGATAGAACAAATTAAACTTTCCGTGTTTGATGAAAATCCATATAAACATTCAGTACAAGTTGAGAAATTTGAAAAAATGATTCTATCTATTGTAAAATATTCATTAATTTTTAAATTATATGATGCTTCGTCAAGCTGTTCAATACTACCATTAAATTCAAAACAAGCGGTATAAGTCCCTTCTTCAGGCCCCCCAACATTTGTTATTTGTAAATAAAAAATATCACCTACTGTAGGTATAAACCCAAATTGGGATAAATCAAATTGTGGGTTAAGTGTTGAAGTTGAATCACATGGGGATAATGTAACAAGTGTATAATTGTTAATTAAACAATCATAACAAGATGAATATGTATTTGTTGTCGCAGTAAATGATGACCCTGGTTGAGTAACATCTATAGTATTAAAACAAGAAAAAACATCAGTTCCGGGGGCAGTTGCGGTTATATACGAACCAATAGGGATTGATTGTCCATTAAAATCAATACTTTCAGAACCTGATGAAGTTATACAATAATTAGCATTTGCTGGCATAATATTTTTTTTTAAATAAATATCTTTAGTTTATTTATAATTCACAATTTGGAATTTTATTTGTCTTTTATATGTGTTTACCTCCCCACTACTTTGTACTTTAATATCGATAAAATATTCATTTGGAATTTTATCTCTTGTATCAAATATGAAATAATATTCATTTGGGGTTCTATTAATTGTTGTCCAATCTTGGACTTGTACTTCAGTTTGTCCCTCTAATACATATACGCGATATTGTGCAGTTACTTTCTGTAATGATTTTTTGGTTGTATACGCTTGTTTAATTATCACTCCAACTTTTCTTATATCTGTATTAAAAATTTTCTCATCTTGTTTAATACCATAATAATCAAATCCGTAAATTTTAGGATCTTGTGAATTTGTTCCAATTGAGAATGAATTTCTGAATGGTTGTAATGTAAAATCATTTAAAATGTTTGGTAAAGGAAACCCATTATAAGTTAATCCTGTCCATCTATCTGAAAATGTACATGGAGTTTTATACCCGAACAATGGGGGAATGGTGACTTCATATATACCTTGTGTTCTTTGACAACTTGTCAAGGCGGATAAAGCCGGAATAACTGTTCCACTATTATCTAAGATTGAAACAACAGGTGGATTATCCAAATTAATAGGGTAACCATCTTCATATAAATAAAGATATAATTTATTTACTTTACCTATTACAAAATTATTTCTATCGTCTTCAACTAAATCATTATAATTTGTTTCAAGATATGGTTCGTAGAATGTTTGGGTGTGTCTAGTAAAAAATTGAACTTCATAAGTATCTGACACCCCACTTAACCTTTCAACTTGTGGAAGATAAGCGATTCCCCATCCGGTAACACCACTTAATGAACCATTTAAAATATTATTAATTTCATTTGTCATATTAAATTCGACATTTTCATCACCGAATTCAAAATGTTGTGTATCTACAATTGTAATACCACTATATGGTACTGGTCCTATATTTTGATTATTATAAGTTCCGGGTTCTTCCCAATCTCCGATTGTGGTTGTTTCATACCAATTTGATGGTCTATCTGAATAACTTCTATCAACTTCACTAAACTCATATAACAAATCAACAAAATCATAACCAACACCTTCATCCCAATTTTGGGGTAATGCTGGGTTATTATCTCTCCATGGTATTCTGAATAATATTAAGTCAAATGATGTTGCACGTCTTCTACCTTGAGATGTTGATGTATTTAATAATTCTTTTGTAAAATTGGATGTATTTGTCATTCTCAACGTGTGAGTCATTGAATTTGTACATCCTGTGGAAATTATTTTATTTGCAATCTTTTGTCTTAAAAGTATTAAATCTAAGTCAAAGATAAATCTGCTATAACCGATTGGAAATTGGGTAATCGTTGTATTACCGTAAAATATTTCGGTAACAGGATTTCTTCCTGTATTGGTATAACTATTATAAATAATGGTATTATTTCTGCTGAAATAAGATTTATTAATTGACATATATGTTTTATTACATAAATATCAATTAATTCGAATATTTTGATTTAACATTGTATTTCTTGCGTTTGAAATAAGACTTTGTATTTCTGTAATAGTTTGCCCATTTCCCAACGCTTGTCTATCTGGTTTCATTCCAAAAAATGGATGAACATGACCTTCCATAAACGAATAAATTTTATTTAAAAGAGTTATCAATTCTTCTCCTCTTACGGTTGAATAAGTTAGATTTGTAATACTATTTTCACCTACAAATTTATCTTGAGGAATACCATATATAGTATCTCTTAAATTGATTTTACTACCTGTTGGATTTGTTGTATCTTGAGACAATAAATAAATTTTTTGTGCACCTAATATACCATAACTGATTGGGTTTTCATCAAATGAAACTTCTTGAATTGTTTCAGTTATCAATTCAGATTGAGCACCAATTAAAGGTGCTTCATTATTTCCTTTACCTGATACTATAAAGAAACCATTTTTACTTTGACCCTCAATAATTTTTATTTTTTCTTTAAATTTAAGGTAATTGTTGGTTTCAGCAATTTCATTGATTGAATTACCTGTGGTAAATTTTTCACCTGTTTGATATGTTTGTTTTGATGGGGTAACAACAAATGGAATTGTGTCTTTAAAATTTTGTGGATTAAAGAAATATCCGGATATGTTTATTTGTTGATTGTACACACCTTGAATAAAAGAATTAATTAAAAAAACTGATTCCTCTAAAGTTTTCCCTGAAAATTCTAATATATCGGTTGCAATTTCAAAATCATCACCGATACTTAATGTTGTTATTGTTTTGGTATTAAAATTTTTGGTATTTAATTTAACCATCTCTGATTGATTCTGTTTATCACAAATATTATGTAATGAAACTGAACCTCTAAAATTATTAAATCTATTTTCCAAATTATCTATATTCCATATTACCAATTTTTTTGGAATCACAACAATTTCCTTTTCTCTTCCGACTGTTTGAGGTGGGGACAATTTTCTTTCAAATTCAAAATTTGACAGTTGAAGAAATGCACGATTATCATTTACCTTTGGAAGTGTTTCAGGTTTTATATTGTTAGATTTACCCGCTCTTAATAATACTTCATTTTGTTTAAGAATCATATCAGAAGTCCCCCTACCAAGTATTGCGTTATCACCGGGTTTGGGAAAAATTCCCTCAACTCCCAATTTATAACTACCATCTTTATTTCTTAATGGTAAACTTTCTTGATATCTGACACCTGTTGCCAAATATTTTTTAGCACCTTCAAAATATTCAAAGTCGGATGTTAATGGGGAAGAAAACGGTCCTTGAATATAAAATTTATTTTCTTTATCAAATTTTTTATTTTGATAAATGATATGAACATATTCTTGTATCTTTGGCGTTTGAGACATAAAGAATGGTAATAGTGGAAGAAATAAAATTGGGTCTTTACTTGTCCATCTATCTCTTTCTTCATTCCAATCATCAACTGATGCAATAAGAGCCGAATAATCTTGAGTTTCAGGTATAACTCGTAACCTACCCAACATCATTGGGTCGTTGTTGTCAAAGACTATACCAGGAAAAATTATTTGATGTTCATTTTCAGGTCTTATATTCATTGTTGTGTCCTATTTTGGTATTCTTTAAGTATTGTATTATAAGTTAATTCAAGTTTGTCAATGTGTGTAGTTAATTTTATTAAAGTTTCTTTTGTTTTTTCATAATCTTCTTTAATAAAATCCATTGCAAATATCAAATCTTTATTTGGACTTGATTTATATTCTTTAACTATATTCAATACCTTTTCCGCTGTTTGTATTTTATCCATATTAATATGATTTTCCGTATAATGAAATTGGTGGTATAACACCTGCAGGATTTACAAATAAGGGAGGTAAACCAATTGATACCTTACCATTTTCAGCCAATTCATTTGCTTGTGATTTAAATTGTGAAAATATACTTAAAATACCCAAGTTTGGATCCCCACTTGGCATACTACCTGTTGGAATCCCAAGTTTTTGTAATTCTTCGATTGCACCTGTAAATGCTCTTGATTCTGAATAACCATCCAATAATTGAGCACCGTACAATAAAGGAAGTGGTATATCATTACCAAATCCTTTTGTTGCAATTGTTAATAGGTATAGTAATTCATCTATAACACTTTTACATTTTCTCCAATCAGTTATAAGTTGAGATATTGCCAAAAGAACTTGAATTAATTTAAGAATCATTATAATTCTTTTATTTATTTTTTCTTTAGATATATCATTAATAATTTGCTGAATTAGATTCTTAATGTCTTTTTTAATTAATTCAAATAGTTCTTGAACGAATATCGCACCAATTCTTGATACAAGATTTAAGAAAAATTTTTTATATATTCTGATAAATTCTTTAGCGTCATTTATAAAATCAATTGCGGTTTGTCCTAATGCTTTTAACATTATAAAAATAGGTAGAAGTACTTTTGGTGATAACAATGTAAACACTAAACCTTGTATGACAGTTTTCACAAAATTTTCATCTACCGCTCCTTTTATATTACCTGTTAGTGCTAGTCTACTCCATTGAGGATTATTTGTAATAACACTTGGTAATTTTTCCGCTTCATCAACAAGATTTTCGTCTTTAACAAAAAATAAATTATCCAAATGATTTAAAATTGATGTGGTATCAACGGGTAATTCCACATTATCACAATCTTCAAAAGTGACAACACCTTTTAATGTATTTGCAACTTTTAATTCAATTTCTCTTAAATCAATTTCATTAAATCCAAAAAAAGAATCATCGGTTGCATCCAACTCTGAAACTTTTGCAACTCCACTTACATTAATCTCTTGATCGTTATCAAAACATAATCCGAGTACTCTTTGAATTAATAATGTAAATTCATTTGCGTTTCTTAATTCACCGGGTCCTAATGAAATTTCAATAGATATTGCACCTGTCAATAAATTAACAATTGATGACATTACATTTCTGAAATCGAATATTTTTATACTTGCGTAATAATCTGAAATAAATTCAAAAATTCTATTCGCTCCATTTATTCTGTTTGATAGTGTAATTTTGTACCATCCTCCACTTTGTCCTGATGGAGTTGTTTGAACAAATTGGATATCGAATAAATTTTGTCCTGATGCTCCTTTATATAATTGTCCATTATCAAGTGAATACGGTTGACCACTTTGTATTCTTTGATAAAGTTCTTGATTCATTGAGAATGGGGTATTCTGTATTGATATTGGGTCTCTTTCGTAAATTAATTTACCTGCTTTACTTTTCGGGTCTATTTTTAATAAATTAACTAAATCAATAGAAGAAACCTTAACGTAAATACCATTAGAATCCGCATTAAATGTTTGTTGTTGGTCACAACCAATAACCTTTAAAGATTCCTCCAAAAGAATTTCTAAAACTTTTGGTTCAATATTTTTTATTGTTTTTAGTAATAATCTAAGAATATATTTAAAAGTACCTTTACCTGTTACATTATTAACATCAAGAAGTCTGTCGAATAAACCTTTTACTTTACTCGCAGACCTTCTTACTGTTGTTTCGGCAATATTAGTTATTCCTGTAACAAAATTGGTAGCATCATTTAGTGGTTTGCTAACTTTGTCTGTTGCATCCTCAAATGAATCACCAGCACGTTTTTCAAGTTCGTTATACTTTTCTCTTAATTCATTATACGCTTTGGTGGCATTTAATTTTTTCCCTAATTTTCTGAAACTTTCATCTAAATCTAATGCCATTTATTTGTTCATTTTGTAAGTATTATCTTTTTTGGAAATATCTCTTTCCATTAAATCTTTGATAATTTCATCATCAACGTCAATGTCAGTAATAGTAAAAGATTCTTTATTATTTGATGTTTTTTCCCAAATTGAAGACTGTAGTTTGGACAACTGTAATTTCTTTTCCACACAATCATTTATAATTTTTTGTTGTTTCTCGATGACAGGACCTATCAATGTCATATCTTCAGGTTCTTTCATCATGGTTAACATTTTATTTTGAATCCTGATTGCGGTATTTCGTTGTTCAACCAATTCATTGTATATCTCTTGCATTAAAGATAACATGGATTCTTTGGTTAAATTAATTTGTTTTTTTGTAGGTTTTCCCATAAGTCATTTCAATTTTTAATCATTTTATCCACCATGTTCTCATATATATTTTTAAACTTTTTTATTGATGTTCTGATTTCTTTTGTGGAAAGATTTGTCATTTCCCTTAAAGACAATAAAATCAAATTTTTATTAAATTTGTTATTTGTCTTCCCAACCAGTATTTTGTCATAGTTTAAAAATATTTCATGTAATGCTTGTCCCAATTTATATTCATTTTCATTCAAATCTTTTTTGGATAATAAATTTTCTAATGACAGAATAAATGATTTTATTATGTCCAATGAGTCTAATTCGTAATTATCAATTGAATATGAGTATGTGGGATTGTTTTCTAAATCAGTTGAAATGTCTTCGTATGATATTTTTTTGTTGGTGTCTTTTTGGTCTTTAATTATTTGTCCCATCAAATAATTTTTACAAATTGTACCAAAATAAGAGTAAGCCTTCTTTTCTTTAGAAGGCTTAAACTTGTCTATTTTTGTCATCAAAAAAGAGTGTGTGTCGGCATGTAAGTCTTCAAATTCCATATCCTTTCGATATAACTTATATCTTCTTATAATTGAAGAAATCATTTTATCTAAGGGTAATCTAAGAAATTGATTATAGATTTTATTTTTTTCATCAAACGTTGTTGCGTTTAAATAATCTACAACCGCTAATTCTTCTTGTGTGTCAAAATAATTTTTTTGTTTACTTTTTTTTCCTTTCCTCTTTGAATCTTTGGGTTCTTCCGTTAAAATTTGTTTTTCACTCATTAAGATTTTTATGATTCAAAATTTATTTTTCTGTCTTGTATGAAGAAATATTCTTTCTTGGCGGAATCTATCCAAAACTTGGCTTCCTCTTTGCTTAATACTTCATCACCATTTCTGTAATTCCAAAATATTGAACCATCCCTCAAATTGGTGTGCTTATATCCTATTCTTGGAATAGACATAATCTTTGCAGTATTATATGTTAATCTCAAGAAAAATTCATAACCAAATGTTAATTTGAATGATGGCTTTAATCCCCCATAAGTATCATACTTTGATTTTTTTATCACCATTCCTGATATTTGGAAGTTTTGAAAATCTTGCAAAATCTCATTTGTTAGAATACCGATTTCATTTGCGATATTCAATGCGAATGTCCCCTCATTGGTAAAACCAACAAATTTTCCAAGTTGATCGGTATCAACAACTATTGGTAAAAACACATCAACATCAGGATAAATTTCCGAATATTTTTTTACATTTTTAAACCAAATATTTGAGTATTCATCATCAAATTCAAAAATAGATATCCATTCTGACTTTGATTGATTTACTCCATAATTTATCTGTTCGGCAAAATTAGGTGTGTTTGTCCACACCAATCTATTAACATTTAATCCACTAAAATCGTAGTTATCTAAAAATTCTATTAGATTTGTTTCATCAGTATGAACAATAATCAATTCATTAATTGATGTTTTTTGCGTAGTTAAAGAAGTAATTGCTTTATTAAAATAATCATCAAACCAAGCGGGGCTTGATGATTTTATTGGTAATATTACTGATACATTAAAATTTTCCATATTATTCAACAGTTTGTAATTTGTTTATTTGTTCTTCGAAATTTGTTAATCTAGAATTGATATATCCTTGAAAGTGACTTACAACACTATTCTCGAATTGTTCTTTTGTTGGTAAGTTTTCAACTGTTTTGTCCATCTCTGACATTAAAGTTTCACTAATATTATCTTCCAACCAATTCTGTAAAAAGTCAGCAATGAAATCAACCAAATCTTTTCTATTATTAACCCAAAGTCCGTTGTCTTCAGATATCCAACTTGGAATCATTTTTGGAACAACCCCCATACAAGGTACACCTGATTTCATTGATTCCAATGGAAATGTTCCATAAGAACTTGTATCATCAACCCATACAGACATAAAGGATGATTGGAATACATTTGCAAATTCGGATTCAGTTACACCTCTCATATCTCTGAATGTAACCCATCTATATTGTGGGAATTTTAAATAAAATTCTTTAATAATGTTATGAGTATCTCTTGGTTCTCTTGTATGAATTGCAATAATTGGATTAGGTGGGAATTTTGATTTTTTAAATTTATCAGAAATAAAAGGTTCAATTACATCAATTGATACTCCTCTCATAATGTTTGAAATATGTTCTTTTTGTTGTTCTGAGGTTGTGATACATTTATAGAATCCCAATTGTGTCCATGATTGACCTGGTTGCAATGTTTCAAAAATATAATCATAGCATTGAGATAACGCGATTTTACCACAAGGTAGATTAGCAATTTGACTCATAACAAATCCATATAACTCAGGTAAGACAATAAAATCTTCAGGTGCAACTTGTAATCTCTGTCCTTCAGCTTCTATTGAAACATGAGGGATTGTTTCAAATTCAGTTCCCAACCATTCAGATACACCCATATAATCACTCTTTTCATGTAGAATGATTGAGTTAAATCCGTTGTTTTTCAATGTTAATGCCATACGATAAATGTACGCAATTGACGCTTTTGCATTACCTTTTGTATCTTGAACTAAGAAATAAAGTCTTGAATTTTTATTTCTTAAATTTTCAATTGATTTTTCAATTTTTTCTAGTTGTTCTGCGTTCATATTATATTTTATTTATTATTTTTTTATATAAAAGTGAATTAAATGATAATTTAAATGGTATTGATATGTCAGTGTTCTTTAACCCCAATGTTTCATCAACTTCTTCGTTTTCAACAATTAAAGTTTCAATCATCATTCTGATAATTTCATATTTAACTACACTGATGTGATTTTGAGGAGTTCCTGTAAAATCAGCAGATGGTTCAACATTAACATAAGTTTCAAGTGCATCAAAATCGATATAGTAATTTTCTCCTAATATTTTTAACATTGTACTAAATTTTGTAATATTGGTTTTAATTCTTTTAATTTCTTAATCGAATGGTATTTTTTTATATCCTTGTTATAATCTGTTTCGAACTTTATGACAGTTTTATCTTTTGGATGATTTAATAATAAGTCAGGATTGGCTGTAAGTAAAATATCAAATTCATTCCAAATGGAATTATATGTTATATTTGAATAGAATATAACCTTTTCTAATTCACACCCAAATTTAGATAAGAAAAATAATGATGCGGGTTTTGATTTACCAATCTCATCAGAGATGATTAAGAAATCAAGTCTTTTTCTTAATTCCACATAAACGTCATTCAAATCATTAAATGATGTCATTTCAACTGATGGTGAATGACCAAATATCTCCATACAATACTCTTCATACATAAATGAATAATATTCTTCTTTACTTTGGAATGAGAAATGATTGTCTAATTCTAATGATGTTACAGGGGATATAATTTTATATTCGAAAGGTGTTGGTAATATTTCCATTTCAGTATTTCCTGACATATCTATTGTATATGTTGTTGGAGTAAACCCATCATTATCAATTAAATGTTTTTCATATAACTGTTTAAATTTACCAATGGTATCCCGTAAGACACCATTGATGTCAATTGCAACTCTCATTAGTCTTCGTACTTTTTTAATATTTTTCCGATTAATGGATTTCTTACCACATCTTTTGAATCAAATTCAAATACCCCAATATCATTAATTTCTTTGAATTTTTTGATAGCATCATATAATCCTGATTGGGTTTTATCTTTGTATCTATCTGTCTGTTCCAAGTCTCCTGAGATAAAAAATTTACTATTGAATCCAATCCTTGTCAATAACAATTTCATTTGATTTGGGGTTGAATTTTGTGCTTCTTCAAATATTAAAATTGAGTTATCGATATTCATACCTCTCATATATGCTAGTGCAAAAACTTCAATTACATCGATTTCTTTTAGTTTTTCTCTTGCTTCTTTTCCTATGATTTTATTCATCAGGTAATAAGAAGGGAAGATGTATGGGTCTAATTTTTCTTCTACGTTGCCAGGAAGTGAACCTAATTTTTCTTCAGCTTCGACTGCCGGTCTTACAATGATAATTTTTTCATAAGGTGTTGTTGGGTCAGCCAAGATGTCCAACGCGGCTTTCATTGCGATATATGATTTCCCTACTCCCGCCGGACCTGAACATATTGTTATCTGATTCGTTTTTAATAAATCATAATATATTTTCTGATTGTCAGATAAGAACTTTTCTTTTGATTTTTTTTTAATTATTTCACAAATTATTTCTTTTCTTGTTTTCTTGGATTCTTCCACATTTTGTTGTTGTGGGGAAGATGGTTTTTTTCTTGGTGCCATTTAGTATTATTTTCTAACAAAATTATAGTTGGATTCAAAAAAATCAATAGTCTCTTTTAACCCCTCATAAATTGGGGTAAATACAAAATCAGGTAAGTACTGTTTAATTTTTGAATTATCTGATGGTTTTCTAAATTGCCCATCAGGTTTCGTTGTGTCAAAAATTACGTCACCTTTGAAATTCATTATTTCAATAATAATCCCAACAATTTCTTTTATTGAAATTTCTTCTGATGTTGATAATATAATCGGTTCATTTTCATCATAGTTGAATAGAACCCATTCAGTTAATTTTGTAACATCCTTACTATAAATAAACTCCCTTAATGGTTTACCTGAACCCCAAATATATAATGGAGTATTAGTTTCTCTTGCAATATAACATTTATGAATTAAGGAAGGAATAACATGACCATTTTTAATATCATAGTTGTCATTTGAACCATAGATATTACATGGGATAACAGATTTATATTTTAATCCATATTGTTCATTGTATGCTCGTATTTGGATATCTGCCATTCTTTTGGCATAAGCATAGGCATCGTTTGAATTGTGAGGTTCACCTAAATGAATTTTTTTTTCAGTCAAGGGATAATCAATATTATTTGGGAATATACAGGTAGATAAAAATGAGACTAATTTTGTAATATTATTTAATCTTGCCGATTCTATAACATTTGTATTAATCATGATATTATCATAAAAGAATTCTCCTTTATAATTCATATTTCCCCCCAATCCACCAACTTTACCTGCACAATGTATTACTCCATCGAAGTTGTCATTTAATAACGATTTGACATCATTTGAATTTCTTAAATCACAATCTTTAGAATTAACTTTAAAATATTCGGGGGATTTGAATTCTGAACCAACCAAACCATTTCCCCCTGTTACTAATATCTTTTTCATTTTTTATAATATTCTAACCAATAATTAATCATTTCGTCTAACATTGTTTCAAATGTGTAATCATGAGTCCAACCTGTTGCTTTGATTAATTTTGATGAATCTCCTTTTAAGTTATGTAATTCTTCGGGTCTTAAAAACTTTTCATCTACTTTAACATAGTCTAAATAATTTAAATTTAAACTTGTAAAAACATATTCACATAAATCTCTAACACTATGTGATATTCCAGTTGAACATACAAAGTCATCAGGTTTATCAAGTTGTAAAATTTCCCACATTGCTTTTACATAATCTTTTGCGTGTCCCCAATCTCTTGTTGCATCTAAGTTACCTAATTTTAATTCATTTGATAATCCGAGTTTTATTTTAACCGCTTCTTTACATACTTTGTTTGTTACAAAATTTGTACCTCTTCTCGGTGATTCATGATTAAATAGAATTCCATTTGAAATAAACATGTTATAAGAATTTCTATAATTTCTTGAAATATTATAACTAAAAACTTTTGCACATCCATATGGCCAAACAGGATTCATTGTTGCTGAATCTATTTGAAATCCGTCAGCATCTATATAG
>Ga0181344_1000342_pt1 | contig 18697 bp, 22 predicted proteins | sample Su13VDMLBDD_FD_130098 | JGI IMG/M metagenome (GOLD analysis project Ga0181344, IMG submission 130098) | Freshwater viral communities from Lake Michigan, USA - Su13.VD.MLB.D.D | ecosystem: Environmental > Aquatic > Freshwater > Lake | place: USA: Michigan | collected 2013-07-15
ATCCGATCTTTGATGCGCTCTCGCATCCCTGGCTTTGTGTAGCTCATCAGAACTGATTCTGTATTGGCCTTTTATTAAGAATAACAGGGGGAACCATATCGCTAGCAGAACGATCTACCTCACGCATGTAGGCAGGATTGTTCAACTGGAAACGTGGATCATTACTACCGTTATAACCAACAACATAAGAGCATGGTTTGTTTTGCTCTTGCATTCCCGGCTGCAACGGATTTGACAGACCAGCTGTTGTCATGCTGTAGTCCTGGTACATATTGTTGTATGTAACAGGATAAGCAGAACTGTAACCAGGAACTTGAGCGAACCTCATGCGAAGTAATTAACAGGTGCAGTATTCAATAACTGTTGTGCCATTTGCATCGGCGCCATGGCACCACGACGGGGTGTATTAAATCGTTCAACAATATAATTCTGCAGCATTTGATCTGGCGTAATCTGTTTCTTACCGCCGTCTTCTACAAGATCAATAACAATGTTAATGGGTTGGCCCCCTAACTCCCCTTGTTGCACTTGTGGAGTTTGTTGCACCTGTGGAGCTGGCAGACTTTCTGCCATCTGGGGTGCACCCATCAGAGATGCTTCTCTACCACCTTTGGTATGCAGCAGTTCAATCTCATAGCCTTCAGGAGTTTGAATCGTTCCTAAGCCACGGCCTGGTTTAAAGGCACCTGCTCCTTTCCAATAAAGTGGTGTACCACCACCAACACCAAAGTCAACGCCACGGTGGAATGTAGAAGCTCCAGCTACTGGCGCAGACCTTGGGCCAAAGGGTGATGTAATTTGAAAGGCTGGCGTGAACCCATCGCCCGTTTGTTTGAAAAGAGGAGTTTTATTTTCACCAACTAATAAGTTTTGCAGACCACTGCGCCACGTTGTTGGATCAATATACTTGCCGCCTTTTTTAACACGAACATCAAGGTGAGGACCTGTTGTTGGAAAGATATCCTCTCCAGGTCTTGCAACATATCCTGCTTGAATAATGCCAGCCATTGTTCTAAGTTACTTAATCAGCCTAAATTAAAGTAGTCAACTTTAGGTGTGCTAACAAGATTTTGAGCAAGTTCTAAAGGTGAAGGAACGCCAGTTCGTTCTTGTCTTGCTTTTTTAAACTGATTGATAATACTTACAATAGGATCTGTTTCTTCTCCTGCGCTACCCTTTCGGTTAATGGTAATGTTAATTGTTGGGATTGCAGATTGCTGTTGGCCAACAGGAGTTTGTTGCTGTTCAACTTGTGCTTGTGCTTGGTTGCCAGGTAAAGTTTGTCCTGCCAGTTGTTGTTTTTGTTGTTCGTAATATTTGTACAGGTCACCGAGCGGTTTAGAAGGTTGCCCGTAGTAACTTCCGCCACCAGATGTTGGCAATGAAGCCCACTCTGGAGCAAGCTTGTTAGTAACAGTTCCAAATTTTTCTCCTTTTAGGAAGGGGTCTAGTGCGCCTCGCTTTTTATCAATTAAATAAAGAGCAGCAAGGTCTTGGGATTTAGGGCTGAAGTCGGGTAAGCCAAGTGCTTTCGCTGTGCCTTGCCATGTGGGCTGTAGAAATTGATAGGCACCAGCAGCGCTACTAGCGTAACCGCCACTTCTAATAACTTTGTCAGGATGTTGCCATCCTTTTGTTGTATCAAATTTGCCACCACCAAACATGGTTTGATAGCCGGCTTGTCCTGGTGTACCCTCCGCATAGCGGATAGTATTCAGCAGAGCGCGTACATCAGGACGCTGAAGCAGAGTTTCGTAACGTTGGCGAAGGTTCGACACAAGCTTACCTGAAGTTGTACTCGAAGAAGAAGCGGGTTCCAACAGCAACGTCTGCGGGTCCAGGTAAGGCTTGAATGAATTCAGCGCCTTCCCGCTCGAAGCGATAACGGGCTTGCATAGGATTCCTATAGTTAGCCACGTAAAGGTGGTGAGCTAAGCGATCAGTTTCATAAAGGTAAATCTCTGTCCAGGTTTTGAGGGTGTCTTTGAAATCAGTTGTTGTGATAGTACGATCAACGTCACCAGCAATATTTTCTAAACGATTCCTAGGGACAGTATCATTATTCACACTACCCGTCATATCGGTGCGTTTTTCAGCCTCGTCGCACCGAGTGATTTGTTCAACTAATTTCTGGTACCAGAAAGAATCTGGTACGTTGTTCAAAGCTTCTTCTAGTCGAGCAAGGTCACCAGCTGGGATAGATGTGGTGTTATATCCCAAATGCCAGCGAATTTTTGACTTGAGGAAACTATCAAGTTGCATTAGAAAACTCTAACAGCGCAGAGGATATAGTCCTCTATTAATAGCTTAACACGGTGAAGTTTTCAGTTGTTGCAACTATTATTCAACACGAATCAGATTCTCTTTAAAGATCTCATCCCAATCAACACGCTTGATTTGTTTCAGTTGATCAAGACGTGCAAACTTCTCACCTGCCATAGAAGTCTGCAGATCTTTAATGTCACGCGCTGTCTTCAGGCCAACGCCAGGGAGATGATCTGCAATCTGCCGAGCGGTTGCCGTGTTGATATTAATCCGCGTATCAATCGGAAAACTTTCTTTATTCGTTGGAGTAGGAGGATTAACGCCTTCTTCTTGGAGCTTCTGAGTTAAGCGCTTTTCCGTCCGATCCTTTTCGTTGGTTGCAGCAATATGAGGAATCAGATCTTCTCGCTCAATATAGAGAACTTCATCCTGTGAATCAACACACATCATGATCCCATCACCGTGGTGCGAAATCATTTCAACGAGTTGGCCAGTTGGTTTGTATTGGTAGAGCATTTAAAAAAAGGCAACTACCAATACAATACCAACCTTAACTCAGCTAATCAATGATCAGCTGTCAGTACCGCCAACTTGAGAAGCAAAGTCAATGAACTCATTGATGTCTTCCCAAACAACGGACTTAGCAGGACGCAGATAGTTCACGCGGCACAGGATGTAACCAGCGCGACCGGCATCTTTGTCAGTCTGGCTGATGAACACACCGTCACCATCCACAGTCGTGGAGGTAACAGCATTCACGTTGAACACCTTAAAGGTGGTGTTATCAGTGACGCGGTAGAACATCGAGTTGGCAGCGTTAGCAGCCGTGATGCCTGCAGTGGTCACAGTGGTCCAGAAGGGCAGATCGCCTACAGTGGTGTCGCTCAGGCCAGCAGCAAACAGGTTGCTGGTAGCAGTAACAATCGAGCTAGCAGCAGCCAGACCGTTTGCTTGAGACGAAGGCACACCGAAAGGAGCACCAGCGTTGTTAGGACCAAGCAGCAGACCCTCAGTGCTGGTACCACCAATGCTGGCGGTCACAGGAGATGCAGGGAAGCTGGGCTCGCCACCAATGGGAATATCTTGGCCAATCGCAATGGATGCGCCATAGATATAAGCCGGACGGTCCGCGCTAGCATCCACAACAAGGGACGTGCGGTTGTCACGAACCCGATCATCAGGACGACGATCAGGGGAAGGAACAGTGATATCAAAGCTCTTGAAGCTTGCTTTGTCAGCGGCAAGGTTATCAATCTTGACGTAGCCAATCAGCTCAAAAGCTTCGACGCCAGGCCAGCCAAAAACACCTTCGGTGTTATAGGAGGAGAGGCGGTTGATTTGGTTACCGGGATACAGAATAGAGCCCGCTTCTTCTTTGTAAAAAGCCATTGTTAATTACCTCCTTCCTCAAACGATGGTGAAAGCAGTGGTAATAAAGTCCTTGTTCAGGTTGGCAAAGCCAGCGTACAGCTGCCAAATCAGAATGATAAAGCGGCTGAAGTCATCATTGTTGTTGATGAGGACCTGAGCATTAGGACCACCAATGCCAACACCCACTGCCTGAGGACCGAAGAACAGAGCAGGAGGAGTGTCGTGGGAAACAGCGCCAGCACCGTCGCCAATATCAACGGTAATGGTCTTGGATGGGAAGTTGGTGGATTCGAAGAACCGCACACCTTCAAACACAAAGCCAGAAGGCATGGTTGGCTCACCGCCAACAAACTGGGCTTGACCGTACTGACCACCGCCATAGATGGCAGCGTTGGGGTTCATGCCGCTCATCAGTGGGTTGCCAGGGGCAAAACCAGGATAACGAGCAACTTCACGGAAGCCTTGGTCAGCACGCAGATCCTTCATGAAGGAAGGGTCAGCGATACAACGGTAGTAGCCGTCAGCGAAGACAGGAACGTTACGCTTACGCAGGCTCTTGACCACGTTGAGCAGGTCGTTCTTTACGTTAAACTGGTAACGCTCAGAGGCATACTCGGTAGCGGTGTAAGCGGTCAGCGTGGTAGCGCCGGTCTTAGCTTTGTTGTTGGGGTAGTAGTAACCACCCTGGGAATCAGAAGACTGACCACGGGACTCGGACTTGAACATCTCGTCCAAGAACACACGGTCGCGCCAACGACGATAGTCGTCGAGCAGAGTCAGCGAACCGATGGACTGGTGGAACATGTTAAGGTTCCCGGTGTCCAGCAGCAGACGCTGAGCAGTCATCAGGGTTTCACGAGCAATCTTGAAGGTGCTCGGGAGGTTTGCATTATTCGGGTCAGCAGGACCGGTGTACTCACGCAGAGACACCAGCACTTTGTCCTTGACGATGGACCGGCTGTTTGCAGTACCGATGGTTTGATCCTGGGTACGCTCACGGTTGGTCTTGGTGCCAGGGTTACCCCAGAAGCGGTAACGATCTAACTGGACGGTCTGACCGGGTTGTTTAGTAAAGTCGTGGACGACAACTGGCTCGCAGGCCATCTCCACGATATAAGCCGGATGGGGACGGTAAAGTTCCGCGCCCAACAGCTTAGGGAAATCGTTATCAATAAACATGTTGGTTCTTCAGCGTAGGTTTAGCTGATACCGGAGATCGAGAAGATCCCTACATAATGACAGAAGCCATTAAAAGATCTGGGAACTTCCGTCCCATTGATAAAATTATAGCAAAACTTATCTATTAAGGTTATTAATTTTACTAGACGCTCTCAACAAACGACCGTAAGAAGCGCCCTGCAGCTAAGCCACCCAATGCCGTGACCGCTGGAGCTGCGACATAACCACCAACTTGATAGAGACCTGGTGCAGGTGAGACAGGATAGCCAGCTTCATTTAAAAGTTTGGTGCCACGTCGGCTTGCTTCTGCTTCTGATGCAATGCGTCCGCTGTGATTTAAGTAGTTAATCCCAAGAGCAAGAGAAGCTGCACGACGAGCAGAAGGAACCAAGGCCCCAACACCGACCGTAGCAAGACCGACAACATTTGGATTTAAACCTGAGTACGTTTGTTGTTGTGCAAAACGAAAGACATCATTTCCTTTTGCAATAGCTTGATGGCCAAGTTCGTGGCCAAGGGTAAACTTACTTGCAGAAGGATAATTTAAAGAGATGGTATCTCCTTGTGAATAACTAACACCAGATGGCAACATGTTCGTTGTCACATTTGGTGCTGGTTGACCCGTTGTTTTTGTATATTGATTTAAAATGTTTTGTCCAGCTGGAGCAGAAAAAGCAGTACCAGTTTCTTCATAACTTTTCTTACGGTACTGTTGTGCCGCTGAACGACCTAAAGCATAAGCTCCTGCTGCACCAGCTGCTGCTGCTGCACCTTGTAATAAATTTTTAGTTTCAGGATTCACTGAGTTTAAAAGAGAACACCTGGACGATTAACGCCACTATAAGGAACACTAGGTACTGGACCCATCCGTTCAAAAGGATTAACTTCTTGTGGTTGAAGAGTAATTAACTCACTTGTAATTTCTGGCTTAATAAAGTTAGCAAGAAACTGTTTTGACTTAGTTTTGTTGTCCATTGTTTTTAAATTACCGCATTTGTTGGTTAGCAGCAGGATTACCTCCCATTGCTGTTAAAAGTGCACTGGGTGCATAACGTTGCGCTAGTTGTGCTTGCTTCATATTGCCAACGTTTCCAACATTCATTTGCCCCAGTGGAGAACCAAAGCCATTCAAACTAATATAACCAGTTTGTAAATCTTGTGGCATTGGAGTTGAACCAACTGTGCCAACACCAGAGCGGCGTGCAAAAGGATCTTGTGCATAGTAACCAGCCAGTGCATTCATGCCAGCTGTTGCTCCCATGCCGCCAACAAAAGCACCACCTAAACCAGCAGCAGCTCCGGCGTAACCAAGAATACGTGAACCGGTTAAGTTGCTATAACTAGGTAAAGTATTTCCTTTAAATGCAGCAGTTTTAGCAGCACCAGATTGAACTGCCTGGCCTGCAGCTTTCATACCAATATTTTCTAACCCAGTAGCAAGAGGAGTTGCTGCTGCAGTAATACCACGAGAAACTGAACCACCTAATTGACTAGCACCGCCTTGGATACCTTGCGGCATCATTCCGGCTGCTGCATCAATAAAGTTTTTAACTTTAGCACCAACGTTGGACATATTGGGTACAAATAAAAAAGGGGCAGTAACCACTACCCCTTATTCTACATTTAATTGTTTTTAAGAATCAATCCATCACCAGCAGTTTCTGGCGGAACACATTGGGATTGCGTTGTGCTGCAGAGAGATAACGCCAGGCGTTGGCGGGATCACGTTCGGCAACGCTACCAAAGTTATTCCAGAAGCTCTGGCCATCAACCGTGTTTTCTGGGTTCGGAGGAACGGGAAGAGAAGGACGTTCTAAATAGTTGTTATTGTCGTAGGTTTGCTCATAACCATAGTTATTGTTATAAGCATTGTCATAGCTAGAAGCAGCGTCATAACCGTAGTTATTACCGTTGTCATAGCCAGAGGTATTGTTATAAAAGTCCGGATTATTAGAGTTGTAATAATCGTCGTAGTAATAGGTACCGTCTAAATCGTAATAGCCAGTGGGATCATAGTAATAACCCTCAGCATCATAGAAGCCACCGTCATCGGCAGACTCTTGCTCCACAGGATAAGGACCATTAGGACCAAAGAACTCACAGGTATAGTCAGCCAGAATATCCGGATCAGTCAGAATTGCTTCATAAGCGCGGTGCTCTTGAGCAAGCTCTTGAAGCAGACCAACAGATTCCTCCAGCTGAGAATAACGAGTCAGCAGAGCATCTTCTAGATTGCAAGAATATTCGTTAAGGACTGCAGGTGCATCAGCACCAAAGTAGTCAATAACTTCAAGACTTGCTGGACTTACTCCGTTTGCCAGAAGTTGTTGTGTTGTTATTTCCTGTGATGTTGGGGAATAACTGGGCGAGTAACCCGGGCTGGACGGATAAATCGGGGCTGCCGAATTGTTGCTGTACGCTGCGCTCTGTTGGGAACTGAAGCTGGCCGGGTCGATTGCTGACATCCCGGCGGACTGTTGACCCTGGAACGGGAAGGGGACTGGTGAACTCAGGAGGGACACTACCCTGTTGAACGCCTCCTTGTACGGATTCTCCGCTGAAGGTTGGGCTTGCGGGTACGACTGGATAGGGGCGTAACTCGCCTGTGCTATCGGTGCCTGCGCCGCTGGTGCTACCGGAGTTGTCGGTGACACCCATTGATTGGTCGTCGCCACTGCTGCTGTCGGAGCTGCCGCGTAGCTGGTCGGCGGGGTCGAATACTGTTGGGGTACCGATTGGATCGGCGCTGCGGTATCGGCCTGCATAAGTTACCTCTTTCTGTAAACTTTCGAGTGTTCTGTAAAGGAATGGCGTCAGATCAAGACGCGGATCAGCTGCCAACGGAAGATCTGGGCGCTGAGGATGCGGTGTCCGCATTTCTTGATTAATGAGATCAAGGAATGCAGAGTACGCTCTTTGTACCTGACCAACCATCCGGAACGGATAACCAGATAACATTTCTGCTACCTCGTCATCAGTTTTAGACGGGAACAAGTACTTGAGTGCCTCAATACTATCAACACCCAATTCTTGTAGGTTACGAGTGAAGATAGATTGATTAACTTTATCTTGTGGAGTGTCTTCATAGACAGGACCCATCCAGCGCCACAAGACGGTTCGATCTCCATCAGGAGCTAACCCAATGACGCCGGGTGGAATTTCTTTTGCTTCAAAAGCAGCAGTCAGTGCTTTATCTAATCCTTTCTCATATTTTTGTTTTGCTTTCTCATGGGAAGCAAGCTGCTCAGGTGTTGGATCTTCAGGGAGTACTGGGTACTTGAGTCCAGAAGCAACCGCCAATGATTTACGGAAGAGTTGTTCTTCCTGGTAGATCATTAACTCAAAGCAACGGCAAATGCCATAGGTATATAACTGCAGGCATTTCTTTTTCGCTGTGGCACTAACACGGCCATAGGCGGATTTAATTTCCGTTGCAGTTACATTAGTAATAGAGAGGTCATCAATACCGCCAAGGGCAAGACGGATCTCAGAACGTAACTGCTCCACATAACGAGCTTGGTCTACGCTAATGGCGTTTGGCGTAATAAAACCAACACGATCTGTTGGTTCCAAGTTGGCAATTACCCTTGGTACGCGCAGACCGCCGCCAGGTAAACCGATGTAGCCAGAGGGCTGACGGTCTACAGGATCTTGTTTGTAGGTAGAAGAAGACAACGAGAACTCAGACTGGAAACCAGACTGGCTTGAAATGCTGGGACGCTGAACTACACCATCACGGGAAGTTTCTACAATGTCACTCTTTGGACGAGAGGACAGGAGGGTGGGGTTACCAAAGAAGGAAAGGTTTGCTCGGATGTTTTTAACCATCTCATCATGAGCAATGATTTGATTGGATAACCACTCAAACTCACCGCTACCTTCTGTTCCAAATGCATCAGGATTATTTAAAACCTCAACACAAGGAATAAAACCAAGGGTATTCTCAACAACCTTATTTTCAAATGTAAGGCTGTTATCCATCGAGTCAAAGGTTAACTCTGTCTCGCTGTGATACTCTTCAATTTCTACTGGCGTAATCCGTAAACGCATATAGCGTTTATCTGTCATTAAACCAGCGCCAGCAAAACCACGGTTGGATTTAACTTTATAAGCGTAGATAATGATGACTTCTTCTAAATCACCATCGGGTGAATAGTAAGTACGGTAAGCATCTTTATCAAACCAATACAGACGATAGGTTTTCTTGGTGGGCCGCATGTAGAAGAGACCCTTACCATACGCTAAGAAACGATCCCAGATTGAATCCAAGCGAGCATCAAGTTTGTTGAACTTGATAACTTGCTGAATAAAATCAAATCGCTGCGTACCAAAGTTATCTTGGTTCGGATAAAACTCAACACCCTGACGGATCCCAAACATTTTCATTTGGGATAAGTGGGCATTCATGAGCATCGTATCTGCTGACCCCGTGGCTTCACGGTTGACAACAGCTTTGAGCATCCCTTCTAACATGGAGTGGCTCGATGTGCTCATAATAAAAATCCGTGGTTAATTAGTTGTCTTCAATCTCGTAGCCGCTTTGGAGACGCTTTAAAGTAATCACGTCATCCTCTACTTCGATATCAAACTCAGTGCCAGGTTGAAGAGCCATGTCGTGGCAAAGCTCATCAGGCAATGGAATGATAGCTGAACCGTAAGCATCTTGCTCCAGCTCAACGGTGAAATAACTTGTGCTCATGTGGACTTAGTATCAGTTTAATTCCGACAATACTCTAACTTTAATATTCCAACTCCAGCCTACCCCTGGACATTAACCCATTGCACAACCAAACCAAGGCATCAACACAGTCGTCATGAGAGCTGACGCCAAAGTTGACGATCTCATCTTGCATAGCTTGGAACTTGCGGAACTTATTAAAGAAGATCTTGTGCTGCTCAAACAAACCCATGATGCCACGGAAACGCGCAAGCTTGTCACCACGGAATCCTTTCACTGGATGCCAAAGCAAATTGTAGAGGCCGTGGTCTCCCAAGCAAATGCGTTTAAAGTCAGCTTCCAAAGAAGCCTGGTAGGCGACAGCTTCTGACCAAATATCAACAGTTGAACCGGTAGGAAAATATTTATCACCATCTTTATAAACCATCCCCCATTCAAACATCATGTCCATGATTGCTTCTAGCTTTTCCAGATTACCCATAATCCGGATGCGCTTGCAATCAATAATGTAAATCTTGTCTCCTACTCTCCCGCCAAGTACAAAAACGCTGTAATCGTTACGCTCACGTACACCAGCAGAAAGATCGACTCCAACACCTAACGTATCAAACTCTGTAGGAATTTTACTTTTAATAATCAGATCCGGTGAAATTGAAAGTTCACTGGTTTGAACAATCTGATTCTGATATTGAAAACTAAAGCTAATAGGCGCTTGTCGTTTTCTTTCATTTAGATATTCTAACGACCACATCTCTGGCCAGTAGGAATGTTCATCGCCCTGCTCATCAAGAGTGATTGCAGATTGAACAATCTGTACCCAATCATTTGTTGGTGTAAATGTGGTGTTGTGAATATCGTCGTGACGGAACCTAGTACCTAGACAAACAGCACGGCCACCTTCAAACATGGTAGGAACAATAACTGAGTTCCAGTTATCTTCCATGGCTGCACGAATATCTCTGTTCTTAATATCGTCAGCAGATTTGATAGCGTCATCAATAATACAAAGGTGTGAACGTTTTGAGGTCACAGCACCTTTCAAACCTGCACAACATACTGTAAATTCTTCTTCACCAGTTGATTTAATTCCTGCAAACTTCCAATCAATACTCCAGTATTCATTAGAGTTAATTCCTTTGGCAATCTTTACCATTGGAAAGATCTCTTTATAAACCTTACTCTCTTCAATGATTCTTTTAATGGCTGCACTTTTAGGACGTGCAACATCAACCGTGTAAGAAATATAAAGAATCTTCAGTGGTTTTTTATTTAAAGCATGGATGCCAATGGCCCACGCTGTAAACAAACCAAGCACTGTGGACTTTGCTGATCCACGTGGCGCCAGGATGTCAATGTTGGGCCCAGCAATGCCAAGTAAACATTCGCTGTCTTCACCAGTGCAGAGATAATGGTGCCATTCCTTGTGGTGACTAGCAGGTGGCTTATCGCCAACTACATCACAGAAGTAAGCAAAGTCAGTCCGTGCCTTTTCAACATCAATATCACTGGTCTTCTTAACGACTTGTTGTTTTGCACCAGCACGAGCAGTGCGCCTATAAACCGCGTAAAGAGATGTGTTAGCCATCTCCTTACCCTAACTCCCTACACTCAAGACTCCTCTGAAAGAATCTTTGTCCAGACTGCCATTACAGCATCCTGCAAAGGACCTTCAATAGGATCATCCTTAAAGATCAAAACAATTTCCCTGAGTGCACGGTCTGCGCCAGCAAGGATCAACCCTTGCTTGTCACCAACGTAACGCTCATCTTGGATTTGCTTGATGGCACCACGTAGTTCCTTTTGGAGCATGGCAATACGGGCAGTGCCATTGTCCTGTTTGACCATACCAAGATCAATGGCTTGACGCAGCTTCTCCACGTCCTCACGCATATTGTCAATTTCCATCTCCAGGATTAATTGGAGGTTGCGTTTCTTAAAAGTTCCCTGCTGCCACTCATCACATTCAACGATGGTACCTGCATACCCAAGGAAGCGGGCATACAGGTACATCTGAATTGGAGAGGAGTGTTTTTTACAGAATGTAAGGAAAGCTTCTTTCTCGTTGGGGCTTAAGGTCTCTAACCAAGAAATCATGCTTTGAAAGCTTTGAGTGCGTCCAGTTGATCCTTAGCTTCCTTGAAGCGCCGGAACAGTTCAGATTGTAGGTCAGTTTTCCGAGTTTCTTCACCCTGTAAACCAATCTGACGCTCCAGGCTTTCAGACCGCACCCGTTCGGTTTCAATTGAACCCCGAGCCTGTTCTGTTGCTGAAAACTTCTGAGCTTCTGCTGCCTGAACAGAGGAGAACTTAGTGGCCTCCGCCTGCTGGCTAGAAGCAAACTTTGTTGCATCTGCCTGGGCTTGAACACCCTGCAGGTTTAAACCAGCAACGCCAAGGGTTGTCTGATTTTCTGCGTTAGCAAGATTAAGTTCTTGAGCCTGGTTACTGTTGTTAATCTCTCGAATGAAACCTTGTTGTTGCTGAGAGATTGCAAGATCAAGCAGAGAAGAGCTATCTGGAATTGTAGTTAGATCAATATCTCCAGGTAGATTTAAAGTCTTAGTAACAAAAGTATTTAAATAATCTTTACTTGCATCAACTGCTGATGTACTTGCTTGACCTGATCCTGTAGCTGGTGCGGTGGTTTGTTTCTTACCACCTTGTTTCTTACCGCCTTGGTTTTTATTCCCTTGGTTTTTATTCCCTTGGTTTTTATTTCCTTGGTTTTTATTTCCTTGACCTTTATTTCCTTGATTTTTAGGAGCTGGAATAGATGGTGACTGAGGTGAAGGCGCATTGTTCTTAGCAGCCTGCTTTTTAGCAGCTTGCTTTTTAGGTGGCTGGTTTTTGCCGCCCTGCCCTTTGTTGCCTTGGCCTTTATTGCCTTGACCTTTACCGCCTTGACCTTTGTTACCCTGTGGCATGATGAATTAAACGCTAATGTTTACACCTGCTGCTGCAGCTTGCCGAAGCTGTGCCAGAGCATTTAAGCGATTTGTGATTGCATCGCTTGCTGTTGCTAATTGACCTTGACGGGCTACGTCACGAGCAACTTGACGTGTTGGAGATTGGATATCTGCATTTAAGCCTAGCTGATAATCCAGATTACGCAACCGCTCAACATAAGGTAGTGTTGCAGCAGAGAAAGCTGCACCAGATCCTAAACCAAGTAACTGTTGCTTAAAGTCAGATAAAAAGGTTTTCTTCTCTAACTCAGTAATTAGTTTCTTGTAACTATCTGCGTTAAGACCACCAGCTACTTCATAGCCAGGGACACCAGGAAACTGCGTTGATTCAGTTCCTGCTCCAAAAGGATCTTTTGCTAAATTGTTAAGTACTTTCTTGGTATCCCGTTTGCCAGTAGATGTGTCCAGACCAAACTGAGGATTCTGAAATACACTTGCAGTACCAGAATCCCAGTAGCTTGTTGGAGTGAAATAAGAGTAGGGATTAGCTCCAGGGCTAGCCATTGACTTAGCTCCTTAATTAGAAGTAGCGATACTGCGTAGCGGCAGCTTGGCCAACATTGCTGAGTAAACCTTCCGCCATGCGTTGTGCACCAAGTTGACCTTGTTGACGCATTGCAGCATCCGTTGCAAGAGCAGTCTGCAGTTGAGCAGCTGCTGCACCACGACGGAGATCAGCTTCCTTGGAACGCTGTGCATAAGCTTCTTGGTAAGGAGCATAACGCAGAGCGTTGGCCATACTTTGAAGAGTTTGCTGATTTTCAAAACGCAGTTGGCTTTGAATTGAACCAGTCGGATCAGAGTAGGCTAAAGCACCTGGAGGAGCGTATTGATTTAAGTTGCCACCGACGGTGTAGCCAGGTACATCAGGCAACTGGGGCATACCAACACCAGTTACCTGTTGACCAACACCAGCAGCACCGGTTGTAGCGCGACCTGCTTGGCCTGCAATAGAAGTGATGGGCTGAGCAGCTGCACTAGCAATACGACCAATGGCTGGAGCAGCAATGCCAGCAGCAAGACCAGTACCAGCTAAGGCACCGAACTGCAGTGCTTTACCAATTGGCATTGTGGAGCCAACAGCAGAAGCAATACCAGGAGCAGCGCTAACAACTTGCCCTGCACCTTTTGCTAAACCAGGCTTTGCAAAGCGGCCACCTAAGTAGCCAAGGCCAGCGCCAGTAGCAGCCTCGCCGAGGTTACCTTTCATTAGGCCAGGGATACCACCAACAGCAGCAGAGATGTAAGGCAGGCCCTGCATAGCCATTCGGCCAACACCAAGTAAAGCAGGTAACATAAACGTACTCTTTCTTATGTATTTATTTTAAAAGCAATGATCTTAAAGAAAAGATTTTTCTAGCCAAAGATACTATCAATTCCTTTGCCCACTAATGCTCCAATAGGAGCACCAAGCGGACCAAAGACACCAGCAGCTGTACCAAGCGCTCCTGCAGCACCACCAATACCGCCAAACAATCCACCGCCTCCGCTAGGTTGTTGCGTTCCAACAGGAATCTTCTTTGGCGGCGGCGTAACTAAATAAGTACTTCTACCAATCTGCTCTACATTAGTTCCAGGACTAGCGCCCATCTTGGGAGAATTTGTACTGCCTTGTGACTTATAAGTATTTGCTTTATTCAATGCATCAAAAATTTTACTAATTGATTCCATTGAATTGGAACCACCAGAGCGGCGACGTAATAAGCCAGTACCACTTAAACCTGGTAACTCAAATTCCCCTGTCCGATCATAATCAAAAACCGGACTATCAAAAATACCAGTATCATTTCCGCCAAAATCATATGAGCCTAAACCAGAAGGATTATCAAAAGCGTCTTCTACTACTCCTGAACCGTAAGAAAATTGCATTGTTCTGTTAAACGTAAGGGGCTAATTCTTGCCAGCTCTGAGCTTCAGGTTGATTTAAAGCTTGCCCAGCGTTCTGAAAAGAACCATACTTATTTCTTAAATATTCTACCGGTTGTTCTTTCTTTAGGCGTTCATCAGCTTGCTGCCGAAAGAAACCTTGTGATGCTTTCTTTGCCAGATATCCAGCACCAAGGCCAGCAGCAACTAGACCAGCAGAGGTCGCTAAAGAAGGCGTATTGATCACTTCTGGTTTACGTAAATGTTTTGCAATATCTTGCAGATCATCTGCTGCCCGCTCAGTAACCTTACCAAGCTTGGCGCCAGCACGAGCAACCGCTGCTTCTTGTCCAATCTCTTGTGCAGCACGTTGCATCACAGGGGTGGTGCCAAGAGCAACGTTTGCATTCCTCATTGATTCTGGCAACGCTTTGTAGAGCGCTCCTGTTGTACCAATAGCAGCTGCAGTACCAATAGCTGAGGATGCCGTAACAGGGAAACCAAAATACGAAACTTCTGGTTCATTTAAACCACGTGCTGTTCCTTTGATAATACCAAGAGGGCCAACAAAAGATTGAGATTGCGGATCAATCTTACCAAAACCATCTGGCTTTAAATACTTATATCGTAGATAGTTTTGGTAGGTTGGATATGCAACATCAGGGCGCTCTTCTTTAAACGTTTGATAAGGAAGAGGATCACCACGACGACCAGTGAAGTAGCGCAAAACAGATTCAGCAGCTGGGTTTGCAGAGGTGCGACCAGATGGATCTTCTTCCTTAGAGACTGGAAGAATACTTTTGTAGCCAGCGGGGCGACCACCTGTTAATGGATTACCAACAGCACCAGCAAAAGCAGCAACAGCAAATGGCGTGCTACGACCCAGGAGATCTGTTGTGACAGGATCAAGTCCCATCTTCTCACCTGCGTAGCGGCCAACGTTTCTGCTAACAGCAAGCGTGTGGTTTAAAAACCAGTATGCTCCACGGCTGGCATCTGTTAAAACATCAAGGGCGCCAGTGGCAGCAGCAAGCGGGAGGTTACCTTGCTTGGCATAACCAACAGCTTCTTTAACACCACCATAAACAGCACGGGGACCAGAGGCACCCCGTCCAATATTTAAACCTTGTTCAAGATATGTACCAAACTCTGTACCAAAGTTTTGCAGTGCTTTGGCACTATTAGAAAGATAATTATTGATCCCTGCAAACCTTGACATGATTAGAAATAATTTACAGTTGGAACATTCACCATTTGGTTTGCAATCTCAAATGGATTCTGAGTGGACTGAGAAACGTGATGAATGTAGCTAGGGAACTTATAGTTCCGTGCATAGATTAATTCTAATTGACGGCGATGTGCTGCTTCTGCAGGATCCATCATTCCAGATGACATAGCTCCTGGTGTCAGTTGTGGTGCAACAGCTGCTCCTGCAATGTCAGCCTGTGCTCCTGTTTGTACATTCTGCCCGCCACCAAAACCTTCTGGGAAAACAGTACGTGTTACAGCACTACTAATTGGTTCTACAAAAGCAGCTTGGCCCAGGGTGCCTAAACCTAACTTGCCAGCACTGGCTGCAATTCCTGCTGCGCTACTTGCCACTGCAGCTGGAACTCCCATACCAGCTAGACGCTGTGTTGCCTTACCTTCAATTGCTGATAAACCTGGGAACATTTGTTTGGCGCCACCAAGAACAGCTCGTTCTGCTGGACCGCCAAGTAAACCAATGGATGCAGAACGAAGGATGCTTTCAGGTAAGGGGCGACCTTCCTGGCCAAGTGCTAAAGGAAGACCTTGCTCAACAGCAAGGTTAAGAGCAGCACCTTGAGCAGCTTCTCTTGCAAACTGTTTAACACCAGAGGGAGCAATGATTGGTAGTAATCGTTGCCCTGCCATCCGCAAAAGTTGAGGAATCATGATATTTTGGTTCCGTTAGAGCCAGGGTATTCTTCTACTTTTTGAGCAGCTTCTTTAATGATATTTGTAATAGTTCCAGGGAATACAGGCTCTTCTACTACAGAACTACGGCGATAAGATGAAATGAATTGTGTTAAAGGATCTGTTCCGCTATAAGCAAAAGGATCCTTGCCTGTATTAGGAATGATTTCAGCACTGTATGGATCCACCATTAGATCCGTAGCAGCATCAAAGTTCCTATAATCCTGCAGCTTCTTAGGGTTTGTATCGCGTAAGTTTGCAAGCCAGCGGTTCAGAAATTCCTTCCCGCCGGACATTTGTTCTGATGCAAATGCACCCAAAGAATCGCCAGCCTCTTTTGAGTCAGCAGGAACTCGTGAGAGATAGGGAAGTTTAGTCTTTGCCACGATTAACCTTTAGAAGAACGCTTCTTTTTTTTCTTACGCATACCTGCAAGAGTCTTTGCAAGTTGCGCACGCTTTAGTGTTTTATCAGAGTAATCATCTGGATTAGATGTTACTTCATTAGCAAACTCAGCAGTAGACATTCCTGCTTTCTCTGCTTGAGCAGAAAAGGCGCCAGGTTTTTTGATGGCACCTTGGATCCAATTACCCTTACTGCCTTTCATTACTTAAGAAGTTGCTTAACAGTTTCAAGAGTTTCTACTTTGGTTGCTTTACCAGCAACAACATTAGTCAGTAGATCTGCTGCAAGCATTGTCTTTGGACGTTCGGCAAGTGCTTCATAACGACGCACTTTCTCTGCTGCAACTTGAGGGAGCCAACGCTTACTCACTTCAAGGGCTAACTCCTTAAGTTCAGCACCAGTTAATTCAGCATCAGCAACAGATTCAATTGCTAACTCAATAGCAAACTCAACATCAGATCCACTCCAGTTGGGAAGGTTGCGCTCAAGCAGTGGATCAAGCACATCATAAACACGGGACAGAACCGGACCGTGCTTAATTAGATTACGTGCAGCAATCAAACGCGATAGCCAACTGGCGCCAGCAGCTAAGCCAGCGCCAAGAAATACAGCAATGATTGGTTCTAGTGTTGTCATAATCACTCCCCAATAATGTTTATTCTAAATGTCATAACTCACCACGTAATGCTTTTCTTACAAGCTCATTACGCTGGCGTACCATCTCAATCTGCTGAGCACGCTCACTACCTTCTGCAGGACGCTGGTAATTAGAGAACCTGGTGCCAAGTGCTGGATCAACACCGCTTTCACTAATACCTTGACCAATACGAACACTTGCTGGAATGGTAGCGCCAGGTGTCATCTGACTACGAACGCGCTGACCACCTTGACGGGCTGCTTCAATCTGACGGCGCATTTGAGCAACACGCTCGCCGCCCATTGCCTGGGTGGTATAAGCAAGACCACTGGTGGGATCAATGCGCTCAGGTGTTGCAGCAGCAATCTGGCTTAGTGCACCAGGATCAAATGAACGGGGATCAATCACATCCGCACTAACGCCTTTGAAGGTACGGCCTTCTCGTCCCATAATTCGTTGGGGCTCAACAGCGGTTCCGCGCATTGGTACAACAGCCTTCATTGGAAGACCTGATTGTTGGAACTGGCTTTCAGTCATTACATCACCAGTTTGAGCATTGCGGTACAGATAAGGGGTTGCATCAATGGCGCTGCCTTGTGGAGTTGCAAAACCTTCTGCCGCCAGTGCTTCCCGGCGACGACCAACACCACCAACTTCAGGACGACCGGCACCACCTGCTGCACGCATCTGGTAATACTGGCTTGTGGGAATACCTTCTACTTCAGGAACAATCCTGGAGCCAACAACTTCGCCAGTCGTTTGATTGATGACAGGTACTTCACGAACACCTTGGGTTACTTCAGGACGTAACTTGTAGAGAAGTTGATTAGCTTCTGCATCAGCAAGACCTGTTTGTGCAATCTTTACAGCTTCTGCAGTTTCACCAAGGAGTTTCTTAGTGCGTGGATCTAAACTTTGCAGCTGTGCTTGCGATGGTTGGTAGGTAGAAGGAACACCAAGTTGCTCTAATGCACGAGCTTTAATTTTCCCTTGCATGTTTAAAGCACCTTGCAGTGATTCAGCACGACCTTGCGTTACAGGAATACCAGTTGTTGGATTAACCGTCTGACCAAATGCTTCATAAAGCGAACCCGTTGGCACACTTTCACCAGAAGGAAGCGTGACGCGAATTGGTAAACCAGGTGTTTCTGCATATGCAGAACGGATCACGCCAGGATCACCGGTTGCTTGGAAAATGTTTTCAGCTTGCTTTTGTACTGTGGCAACACGTGGATCAGCAGAGAACGTGCGTTGCACACCAGAAAGAGATCCTTCTGGAATAGGACGTTGCTTACCAAGCAAACCTGTTAGGCCACTGGATTCAACAGCACCTTCCCCTAAACCCCCTTGAGTTAAAGGAATGATGTTCTGAGATTTACCACCAAACATTCC
>Ga0181344_1000343_pt1 | contig 18656 bp, 27 predicted proteins | sample Su13VDMLBDD_FD_130098 | JGI IMG/M metagenome (GOLD analysis project Ga0181344, IMG submission 130098) | Freshwater viral communities from Lake Michigan, USA - Su13.VD.MLB.D.D | ecosystem: Environmental > Aquatic > Freshwater > Lake | place: USA: Michigan | collected 2013-07-15
CCCCATGAGCCCACGTTATGCGACTGTTAACCCAGCCGCCAACGCCGGTTTGGTCGAGGGCTTGAAAGGTCTGTTTAACCCAACTGGTACTATCAGCCGTCAGTTCAAGAACGGTATGATGGGTGAAGGCGTATTGGGCTTAGACGAGATCAATATGTCGCAGTCGATTGTTCAGCACACAACCGGTGTTACACCAACTGCCCCAATCGTGGCAACTGCTGTGGCTACCCAAGGTGCAACATCGCTTGACATCAGCTTCACAAGCGGCTCACCCACGTTCAAGATTGGTGACGTGTTCACTATCGCTGGCGTGTTTGCAGTCAACCCACAAACCCGTCAAACAACTGGTTCGCTGCAACAGTTTGTCGTAACTGCTGACGTAACTGTTTCGTCAACAACTACCGCAACTCTGTCAGTTCAACCACCTATGTTTACTTCAGCTAACGCCTTGGCTACTATCAGCGCGTTCCCAGCAGCTAGCGCTGTGCTGACGTTCTTGGGTGGATCGGCTACAGCGTACCCGCAAAACTTGATCTATCACAAAGATGCGATCACGTTAGCGACTGCTGACTTGCTGTTGCCACAGGGTGTGGACATGGCTTCACGCCAAGTGCATAACGGTATTTCGTTGCGTATCGTACGTCAGTACGACATCAACAACGACCGTATGCCTTGCCGTATTGACGTGTTGTACGGCTTTAACGCGGTTCGTCCGGTCACAGCCGTTCGTCTGTGGGGCTAAAGAGAGTGGGGGCGCAAGCCCCCTCTTCTAAACTTTTCAAAGGAATTTAATCATGGCACTTCCAAATGGCGCAGGCGGATATCAATTCGGTGACGGTAACGAAACCGAAATTAACATGGTCACGCAAGTGACTCCTACAGCTAAAACAGCCGCAGCCACTCTGACTGCTGCTGAATTAGCAACCGGCATCATCACCTACACGGGTGCTGCTGCTGCCTTAACTATGCCCTTGGGCACATCGTTAGAAGCTGCTTTCCCAAGCATGAAAGTCAATAGCTGTTTTGACTTTTACATTATCAACATCGGTGGCACAAACGCTGCTACGGTCACGGCTAACACCGGCGTGACTTTGGTTGGAACTGCTGCTGTTTCGGCAAACACTTCTTGCAATTGGCGTGTTCGCAAGACCGCTGAGAATACCTGCGTCGCCTTGCGCGTCGCAGGTTAACGCAAAGAGGGGCGGGTGATCCCCGCCCCTCGCACAAGGATTCTGAATGCACATTTACCTCAAGCACCCCGTACACGGCAACAAAGTGGCAATTTCCGATGTGGAAGCCGAAGAGGACGTCAAAAACGGGTGGGAAGTATATAATTTAGACGCGCCTAAAGTAGAGGCTGCGCCTGTGAATGAGCTAAAACGACGTCGTAAAACGGAGTAGGTATGACTACAACCACAGCCGGTGATCAAATCAATGGGGCGCTACGCCTAATCGGTCAACTGGCTGAAGGTGAAGAACCGTCGGCTGCGACCGCTAATGATGCGTTAGCCGCACTCAATCAGATGATCGACTCATGGAACACCGAGCGCTTGTCGGTGTTCTCAACGCAAGATCAGGTCTTCTCTTGGTTGCCAGGCTTTGCCACGCGCACTCTTGGCCCCACGGGCGACTTCGTAGGTAACAGACCCATCCTGATAGATGACTCAACTTACTTTAAAGATGCGTCCTCGGGCATTTCTTTTGGTATTAAGTTAGTTAACCAACAGCAATACAACGGCATTGCGGTCAAGACCGTGACGTCCACTTACCCACAAGTCATGTTTGTCAATATGACTTACCCCGACATTACGATGACTGTCTATCCGGTGCCTACCAAGGTGTTGGAATGGCACATTGTGTCGGTCGAGGAACTGACTACTGCTGCGTTGTTGTCTACACCTTTGGCGTTCCCGCCAGGCTATCTTCGCGCATTTAAGTACAACTTGGCGTGTGAGATTGCACCTGAGTTTGGTGTTGAGCCTAGCCCCCAAGTGTCGCGCATAGCAATGTACTCTAAGCGTAACCTCAAACGCATCAACAATCCTGACGACATTATGTCGCTGCCGTACTCAATTGTTGCAACGCGTCAACGCTTTAACATCTTTGCCGGTAATTATTAATGAAGTCGCCTATCCTTGGCTCCGCTTATACGGCTCGCAGCGTCAACGCTGCCGACAACCGTATGGTCAACTTGTTTCCCGAGGTAATCCCCGAAGGTGGTTTGGAACCTGCGTTTTTGAATCGTGCGCCTGGGCTGCGTTTGATTACACCCGTTGGCACAGGCCCCGTGCGGGGGCTTTGGCAATATGGTGGTTACGCCTACGTTGTGTCGGGCAATACGCTTTATAGATTAGACACGCAATACAACATCACTACGCTTGGTACGGTTGCCAACGATGGGCCGGTATCGATGACCGACGATGGCAACCATTTATTTGTTGCTTGCAATGGGCCAAGTTTTGTCTACAACGCCACGACAAGCGCGTTTGCTCAAATTACTGACGTAGACTTCCCTGGCGCGCTAACGGTGTCGTACCTTGGCGGCTACTTTGTGTTCATAGAGCCCGATAGCCAGCGCGTGTGGACGACCGCGCTGCTTGACCCACTAAGTATTGACCCTCTTGATTTTGCAAGCGCAGAGGGCGATCCTGACAATCTGATATCGTCCATTACCGACCATTCCGAAATTTGGTTGTTTGGTACAAATTCGGTTGAGGTTTGGTACAACGCAGCAGCAGGTGCAGGGTTTCCTTTAGAAAGAATTCAAGGCGCGTTCAACGAGATTGGATGCGCTGCAACATTTTCCGTTGCCAAATTGGATAACGGGCTGTTTTGGTTAGGCTCAGATGATCGTGGGCGCGGGATTGTCTACCGCTCACAAGGCTACACCGGCGTGCGAATTAGCACCCACGCAGTCGAGTGGCAGATTCAGCAGTACGGTGACATCTCGGATGCCATTGCCTACACTTATCAACAAGACGGTCATGCGTTCTACGTCTTGACCTTTCCCACCGCGCAAGCGACTTGGGTGTTTGATGTGGCGGCACAAGCGTGGCATGAGCGGGCAAGTTTTACTAACGGCGACTTTAGCCGTCACCGCAGCAATTGCCAAGTGTCGTTTAACCAAGAAATTATCGTAGGTGACTACCAAAACGGCAATCTGTACGCTTTTGATTTGGAAGTCTACGCTGACGGCCCCCGCACTCAAAAATGGTTGCGCTCTTGGCGGGCGCTGCCTACCGGCACCAATAACTTTAAACGTACCGCGCAACATTCGCTTAAACTAATCTGCGAGGCCGGTGTGGGTTTGCCTGGCGTGACCGAGGTACCTGGTCGCATCTACTTGAGCCCCTTAACCATATCGGGTTCACTCGGTATTGTCGATCAGATTGAGATCATTATCGCCGAGGATGACTTTGTGCAACCTCAAGTCATGCTGCGCTGGTCAGATGACGGCGGTCACACTTGGTCAAACGAACATTGGAAGTCAATGGGCGGCGTGGGCGAGTACGGCACCCGCGTCATTTGGCGTCGCCTTGGCATGACTGAAAAGTTGCGTGATCGGGTCTATGAGCTTTCAGGCACCGATCCGGTCAAGATTGCCATCATGGCAGCAGAACTTGACGTTGAGGCAACCAAAGCATGAACCCTACACAAATTACCGCTCCTCGCGTTCCGCTTGTAGACCCTAAAACGGGTTTGGTTTCCCGTGAATGGTTTAGATTTTTTAACGCAGTATACGAACAACTAGGCGCGGGCACGGGTGCCGCGTCCGGTACGTTTACCACAGTCGATTCTAAAACCGTGACGGTCGTCAACGGCATCATTACAGGGATAGTCTAATGTCGATCAATCTTTCAGCCTTTGCCGGTGCGGGCGCGCAATTCCTAGACGCCAATGGCGCGCCGCTCACGGGCGGCTTGCTGTACAGCTACCTGTCGGGCACAACTACGCCAGCTACAACCTACACTTCGCGTGATGGTGGAACTAACAACACCAACCCGATTGTGTTGGACGCAGCAGGGCGCACACCGGCTGAGATTTGGCTAGACGGCGGGGTGCTGTACAAGTTTTTGCTCAAGTCTTCAACATACGTTCAAATCGGGTCGTATGATGATATCCCCGCAATTAACGACACGACTAGCATTAACAACTTAATCACAGTCGCCGGTACAAACGCGCTGACAGGTTTAGCAACCCCCACTTTGGGTGGATATACTGCGGGCGCGCAATACAGCTTTATTGCTCAGAATACCAACACCGGCGCGGTGACCCTTGATATTGACACGTTGGGCGTTAAATCAATTACCAAGTTTGGTACAACCCCTTTGGTGGCGGGTGATATTAAAGCAGGGGCAATAATTTTAATTGAGTACGACGGTACGCGATTTCAAATGGTTGCGGCTGGCATTTCCGCTGGCAAAGCAATCGCTTTTTCAATCATTTTTGGACTATAAATCATGGCCGCACCTAACATTGTCAACGTCACAGCAATTTACGGCAAAGTCGTGACTGCCGATTTAACGACAACTGCGGCAACGTCCGTTCTAAGCAACGCTGCGTCAAGCGGCAAAGTGTTTAAGCTAGATTCGCTTGTAGTTGCCAACACCGACGCTGCTAACGCTGTCACGGTCACGGTGGCTCAATACTCAGCGGCAGCACTTGGTGGCACAGCAACACCTATTGCCTCGACCATTTCAATTCCCGCTGCCTCAAGTTTGATCGTGATTGATAAAACCAACATGATCTATCTTGAAGAAAATATGTCAATCGGCGCAACCGCCGGAACCGCGAGCAAACTTAAAGTGGTTTGCTCTTATGAGGACATTTCGTAATGAGCAACGGCAGAATTATGGGGCCATACCGCATCACAGGTACAAGCGGTATTTGGACGATGCGCGACTTGCAACAATATAATTCTATTGCCGTTGCGTTATTACTTATTGGTGGCGGCGGTGGCGGTGGTGGCGCGGATGCGACATTGTCGGGATCGTCAGGCGCAGGGGGCGGCGCAGGGGGCTTTCGGTCATTGACTGCAATTCCGCTTATCTCGGGTCAACTCTACACCGTGACGGTTGGTGCGGGTGGTGCTGCCGGTGCTGTAACGGCTCAAGGTTCATCAGGGTCAAACACATCGTTTTCATCTTTAAGCGCAGCAGGCGGTGGTGGTGGTGGCTCGGGCTACGCGGATGCTAATCCATCTAGAGGCTCGGGGCTAAACGGCGGTTCAGGTGGTGGCGCGGGCGGTAGCACCGCTGTTGCAACCTCAGTAAAAGGCACAGGCAACACACCAGCAACTACGCCAGTTCAAGGCTTTGACGGCGGCATCAACACAGTTAACGGCAATAGCGCGCGCCCTGCAAGTGGCGGCGGTGGTGCTAGTGCTGTGGGCGGCAACTCAATACAGAATACAACTGCGGGCGACGGCGGCGCGGGCGCGGCGAGTAGCATTACAGGCTCAAGCGTGACGTATGCAGGCGGCGGCGGTGGTGGCGGTTACCTCGGCGCAGGTGGTTCGGGTGGTTCGGGCGGCGGCGGCGCGGGTGGTAGCAACACGCCTACTAGCGGGTCGGCCGGTACGGCTAACTTAGGCGGTGGAGGCGGTGGCGGTGGCTCAAACAGCACAAGCGGCGGACAAGCTGTTGCGGGAAGTTCCGGCGGCTCGGGCGTTGCAATCATGCAAATCCAAACATCGTTGTACACCGGCACCGTAACTGGATCACCTACTGTCACGACTTCAGGCGCCTTTACAATTGTGAAGTGGACTTCTTCCGGCACTTACGTGGCCTAAATGTACCGATAATCATGAAAGTAACTTTCGACCTTGATTTTCTAAAGCCCACCTTGCAGCGCAAGATCGACGTGCTGCAAGACGAACTTTTGAAAATGCCGCAGGCCGACATCGTTACAACGCACGTTTTTAAAGACGGTCAGTACATTCGCACGATGATTGTGCCGCCCAACACGGTTATCGTGGGCGCGGCGCACAAATCGCCCTATAAAGTTAGACTTGAAAAAGGTACAATTTCAGTCAACTTAGGTGATGAACTGCACACCCTAACCGCACCGCTAGAGTTGGACGCGCCAGCGGGAACACGCCGCGTTGGGTGGGTGGGTAACGAAGAACTTGTATGGGTTGACATTTACGACAACCCTAGTGGCTGCACCGACATAGATGAAATTGAAGAAATACTCTATGTCATTCCTGAATGTGGAATGTTGGATAAAAGATTGGCGTTGGCAAACAATAATGCTAGGCTAGTCTTAACGGAGAATTAACATGGCTGGAGTTATTACTGGTGCGGTAATTAGCGCGGGCGCAGGTCTAATTGGCAGCGCAAACAGCGCGCGCGCTTCAAGACAAGCCTCCGACGCGCAAAGAGAAGCTGCCGGAGAAGCCAATATTATTGCTGCCAATGCAGCGGAAAATCAAATTGCGGTATTGCGCGACGGGCTTAACCGTGGCATTTTGACGCAACAGCAATACCTTGATCGACAAAATGAAATCATTAGCGGTATTTCTGAAGAACAAAAAACTCTTCTTGCTGATCGACTGAAATTTGCAGAAGGCATCTATACACAACAGCGCAGCGATTACCAGCCTTACCGCGAATCGGGCGTTGCAGCCACCAATCAACTTAATACGTTGTTGGGTATTGGGGGCGACACGGGCGCAGCCAACTACGGCAAATATTCAACTGCTGATTTTACGCCCGCTGACTTTGCCGCCGGTAAAGACCCTGGTTACGGTTTCCGTATGTCCGAGGGTTTAAAAGCCGTTGATCGCCAAGCTGCTGCGCGGGGTGGGTTAATCTCCGGCAATGCTCTCAAAGCCTCACAAGCGTTTGGTCAAGAAGCAGCCTCGCAAGAATATCAAAACGCGTTTAATCGTTTTCAGACTATGCGTGGTAACACGTTATCACCTTTTGCCTCGCTATCAGGTCAAGGTCTAAACGCAGCATCGCTTACAAGCCAAGCAGGGGCTCAGTACGGCGCGGCAGGGCAGCAAGCCTATGGTGACTATGGCACTTCACTAAACAACCGCCAAGCGTCTTCTTTGGGCTCTCTTGGCGCAGCCTCTCAAGGCATTTCAGGTATGTATGGCAACTACGGTAATGCGGCTGCAACAGCCTATGGCAATTACGGCACTAACGCCACCAATGCGCTGACCGGCGGGGCTAACGCTCAAGCGGCGGGTATCATTGGTGGGGCGAACGCGTTTAACCAAGGGGTAAGCGGCATCAGCAATCTTGCCAACACTTATTACCTTAATAAATTGCTTCAAGGTAGGAATGAAGGTGGCATTCCAATGAACCAAGCGCAGGGCGGATTTAATTCAGGATACGAAGCAAACGCGGGCGTTAATTTTGCAGGCCCAGGCATTTACGGTTAAGGATTAAATTATGGCACTTGACACCAACATTGCGCTAGGCATTAAGCCTGTAGAGCAGCCCAATATGCTTGCCCAAATGGGGCAGATGATGCAGATTCGCCAAGCGCAGCAAGGCTTTGAAAGCGAAAACGCTTTGCGTGATTTCTACGCACAAGGCGGAGATATATCTAGCGCCGAAGGCAAACGCCAATTGATGTCCAAAGTTGGCTTAAAAGGCATGGATATTATTGGGAAACAAAGCGAGATTAGCTCCCGTGACATTGGCACGGCTGAAAAGTCTTTAGCTATGATGAAAAATCAAGCAGGTTTGGTAAGGACGCCGCAAGACGCAGCTAACTGGTTAACTTCGTTTTATAAAAACCCACTTACACGCTCTTATGTTGAATCTATTGCGCCGCTAGATCAAGCGTTAGCAGCAATCCCAAATGATCCTGCTGGACTTGAAACTTGGTTAAAACGTGCGTCGTTAAAAGCCGATCAAATATTTACTTCTGCTGATGCAGAATTAGCGGCAAAAACGTCGCGTTACTCAACTGACGTGGCTGCGGGTACTGCGGCAAATAGGCTTAATTTTGATAAAACTAAAGACGCAAGAGAACAAGCAGAACTTGCCCGTGTATTAGGCATTGTTTCCCCTGGAACTGTTTCAAGTGCAACAGCCCTACCAATAAACATGGGCGGCGGCGGCGGTAGCGGCGGTGTACCTGTAACACCTCCCGTTGGCAGCGTTCAAACGCCTCCCGCTAGCGTTGTACCCGTAACGCCGCCTGTCGGCGCTGCGCCTGTAACACCACCTGTCGGTGCCGTAGGGAAACCCAACGTGTTGGCAACTCAAGTAGCGCCTTCACCAACGTCTGTACCAAATGTAAACGCGCTTACTGTTGGCTCACAAAAAGAACAACTTATAGATCAAATTAGTCAGCTTGCTAGACTTCCTTATACTGCGGCGGCGCGCGCGCTTGAGCAGAAAGTTAAAGAATTTAACGTGTTGTACCCTGCTGAAAAAATAGATCAAGATAGACAAGGCAACCTTATTACCATAGTAAATGGCGTTGCTAAACCTGTGGTAAACGCAAATGGACTGCCCGTGCAAGGCAAGCCTCTGCCTGAAACAGCGTTTGAAAGCACTGTTGGAAGAAAAACAGGTGAAGATGTTGTTGCTTTTGTTAACCGAGCGCAAGCAGCACCTAAGAACATTGCAAAGATAGACGAAGCCCTTGGCATCCTTAAATCAGGCGGCGCTGTTACTGGATTTGGCGCAGAATCTCGGTTAAATTTAGAACGTGCAATGTCCTTGTTTGGTAACGACGTTAAAGCTGGAAAACGTGTTGTAGATACCCAAATTCTTGACGCTTTGCTTGGCTCTGATGTATTCCCCTCACTTCAATCAATGGGTCTTGGAAGTAAAAACATTGATACCCCTGCGGAACGAGAGTTTATACGTCAGGTCATAACGGGTACTATTCAGTTAGATAACGATGCTCTTATTCGTTTAACTCAAATTCGACGTAATGTTGAAACAAACGCAATCAAAGAGTACAACCAAAAACTTGGTAGTGGAAAATTTGATAAATATTCTAAAGCCGCAGATCAAAAGTTAGAAAAAATTGAAGTGCCCAATCCGATTATTAGAAAAGGCACACATAAAAACGGTCGTCCGGTAATTGAATACGCAGACGGGACAGTAGAATATGGCAATTAATTCATCTGATGTTCAATGGGATGCACCCCCAAAAATTAATCCATCTGACGTGCGATGGGGAGAGGGGGTGCCCGCCGAACGGTCAACGCCTATGTCCGAGGTTGGGGCGGGGTTCGTAAGAAACCTTATACCTAGCACTATTCAACAGGTAAAAGGTCTTGTCCAAGCTGTGGCAAGCCCAGTTCAAACTGTTGAAACATTAAAAGATTTGATCGGCGGCGCAACACTTAAATTGTTGCCCGAGTCTGTGGTTGCCAAACTAAGCGAATACAAGCCTGAAGCGGTTCAGGCCGCTATGGACAAAGCAAACGCTGTAGGCGGCGAATATGCTAAATACGGTTCCATAGAAGGCATTAAACAAAAACTAATGACCGATCCCGCTAGTGTTTTAGGCGATTTGTCTATGCTTGCGGGTGGCACAGGGTTGGCGTTAAAAGGCGCGTCAATACCCGCCAAAGCCGCTGGCGCAACAACTTTGGCAGGCGGATTACGCAAAGCCGGTGACATTTACAACACTGTTGGCACCGCTATCAATCCGCTGTACTTGCCGGTCAAAGGACTAGAACTCGGCGCTAAAGCATTAAATTATGCGGGTCAAGGCGCGTACAACGTGGTTGCGCCTATGACCAAATTTGGCGCAGAAGGCGTTAAAGCCCGTGGCTACACGGATGCGCTAAACAACGATCCTGTCAAAATTGACGCTGCCATTAATATGCTTCAACGAGGCGCAACAATTGAAGAAGTCGCTGTTGCATTAAACAGTAGCGGTTTGGCTGCGTTTGCCAATACCCCGCGCAATACCAATACCATTGTCCGCGACTTGTACAACGCGCGTCAAGAACTTGCATCTGCTGACCGAGGAAACAGATTAAGCGGCGCACAAGCCGATTTAAACGCACTAAACCAAGCTAACTTGCCTACGGCTACGGCTACGGTTTCAGCGCCGCGCAATGCAGTCAATCAATCGTTAGCCGCCGAGGCTGCGGCTATTGAAGCCAAGCAACAAGCTGCGTTAGGTAACGTCGCAAACGTCAGTCAAGTAGACGTTGGCACTCAATTGGCAAAAGCTAATGAACAAATTTTAGATAACACTAGAAAGACCGTAACCGGCCCTGCGTATCAAGCATCGTTTGATGCGGCGCCTAAAGCGACTATTGATTTGACTAATTTGTCAGGTGTGGCAAAAGGTCAATTAGGCGATTTGCTTACAAAACTTGAAGGACTTGCACCTAACTCGGCGGCTATCTTGCGTGAGTTTGGCCCCCGCGAAAAAGTTGTCAACATGGGCGAAGGCGCCACGGCTAAAGTCAATGTGTCAGCCGCCCCAGTTACGCTAGAAGACGCGCACAAGATTCGTCAAGCAATCAATATTGATCGTGCGGCGATTAAAGGCTTAAACGATTCAGCCGCAAATATTACCCGAAGCAATCTAAACGATTTGTACAAGGCGGTAAATGAAGCAATTGAGGCGGGCGTATCTCCTGAAGCGTTAGCTAAATTTAAAACCGCCAACGATTTATTTAAAACGCGCATTGTTGACATTCACCGTACCGGCGCGCCAGCTAACTTGACACGCACAAGTACACTTAATGAGCCCATGCTAAAGCCTGGTGATATTGTATCGACCGCCATGCGTAGCGAGGGCGATGCTCAACAGTTTGTAAAACTGTACTCGCAAGACCCAGCAGCTATGCGAACTTTAAAAACTGGCATAGAAGATTTGTATCGACGCGAAGTCTTAAAGCCAAGCGCAGGTGAAGGCGCTCACGCAGCGTTTATGGCTAAAAACGCCGATCAGATTGCTGCCTTTGATAAGGCTGGCATGGGCGTACAGAAGCGGTTAGATCGAATTGGTAGCGATATGCGCGTCATTAACGCCGAAAACGCTGCGCTAGAAACAACAGCCAAAAGTCTTAAACTTGGCAACGTAACTGCGTTGCGCGATAAAATTGTTAAAGACCCAATTGTGGCTGACGCTGCGTTACAACGCATGAACCCTGCGTCTAAATCCTCGCTTGCGCGGGGTGTGATGGACGACGCAGCAAAAGACCCATCAAAAATGCTTGACCATTTAGAGGCCAACGAAGCGGGCATTATGCGTGTGCTACGCGCAAACGACCCTAAGTCTGCTACACGGGTGTTTTCTGAAGCCAAAGAATTGGCTGCGGTATACAAGCAAGTTGAAGCCGTAGGTAAGCAACTTGACGTGCCATTAACGCCGCAACAGACTAGCGCAAACATCAATCAAATGACTCAGGGTTTGCCTGAAGTTCGCGCGGTTGTTGAACAAATTCAGCGTGAACTAGAAACTGGCGCTAAGTTTGAAACTTTAGCTACTCAAGGAACAAAAGCAAAAGGTGGTGCGGATAAATTATTTTCCGCTGAAGCTGGCGTTCCTCCTGCGGGCGTTATAAGCGGCGCAATGTCAATTGCAAGAATAGTTTTTAATCGTCTTAGAGGTAAAATTGACAGCAAATTAGCCGCTGAAATTGGCGTTGAGTTAGCTAACTCTTCATCTGCTGCTGCGGCTTTTGAAAAAGCTGCAACACGCACAGCCAAATCAGAACTTAGGGCTAAAGCAGTAACAGCGCCCCTCAATGCGTTAACATCAGGATTAAAATCGCCTTTCGGCCCCGCAGTCGTAAACAACCTTTCACCCGCATCCGAAAATCGTAACCGCATGAGGCAGCAATAATGGATTGGCAGAACTTCATCAACGTAGGTGCCGGTGGTCTACTTGCGGTAGGCGGTTGGTTTTGCCGTCAGTTATGGGATTCGGTGAAAGAACTCAAGACCGACATTGCTGATCTCAAGTTGCACGTCAGCGACGCTTACGTCAAGAAATCCGAGATTGACACAATTAAGTCTGAAATGGACAAACGCTTTGACCGCGTTGAGATGTTGCTTGACCGTTTGTTCGATAAACTTGAAGCTAAGGCAGACAAATAATGTTCCCTATCATGGATATTCTTGGCATTGGCATGAAGGTGCTGGACAAGTTTTTTCCCGATCCCGAACAGAAAGCCCGCGCCCAGCTTGAGTTAATGCAGATGCAGCAGAATGGCGAACTTGCCAAGATGCAAGCTGATATGCAAGAGCAAGGCGAACTCACCAAGCGCCAAGAGAACGACATGAGGTCTGACTCATGGCTCTCCAAAAACATTCGCCCTATGACCCTCATAGCCATCCTAGCGGGCTACTTTATCTTCGCCATGATGTCAGCGTTTGACCTTGATACAAACGAGAAGTACGTTGAGTTGCTTGGTACTTGGGGCATGGTTATTATGTCGTTTTATTTTGGCGGCAGGACTATGGAAAAGATTAGCGACATCATGAATAAAAAGAAAGACGATGCAAAGTAAGGCTTGTTCGATGTGCAAAAGCAACAAACCTCTGGCAATGTTTAGCCCAGATGCTCGCACTCGTTCTGGCGTTCAGTCACGCTGCAAGCCATGCCAAGCCAACGTAAGCAAAGCACTTCGCATCAACAACCCTGAGAAACATCGGGCTGCTGTAAAGGCGTCTACTCAAAAACACTACGCTGAAAAATTGCAACGCAACGTAACGTATCGACTAAACAACCCTCAAAAGGTTGCGGCATGGAAACAGCAAGACAGGTTAACCAACCGAAGTCGGGTACTGGCTGACAATGCGTATCGTCGTGCAGCAACCAAACAACGCACTGCGGCATGGGCAAACTTGGCGGCGATTAAAAGCATCTACGAAGAGGCGCAGCAGGTGTCTATGCTGGTGGGAGAGTGGTATCACGTTGACCATGTGATCCCGTTGATGGGCAAAGATGTGTGTGGTCTGCACGTTGAGGCAAATTTACAAATTATTCCAGCCATTGAGAATTTGCGTAAAGGCGTAAGTTATGACTGTCGCTGACCGCATCACCATAATCTGCTGCGTGTCGTTGTCCGTTGTGTTGCTGTCAACGGTGGTTGTGGTGCTGATTGGTTTGTTTGATCCATTAGTCGATAACGCTGAAATATTTAAGTTAATCAACCCTGCGTTTAATATGATCACCGGCGCGTTTGTAGGAACAATCGCCGGAATTAAAATAGGAAAAGACGATGCTAAGTAATTGGGATAATGCTTTTAAATTAATGTTGAAGTCGGAAGGGGGCTATGTTGACCACCCCGCTGACCCTGGTGGTCGGACAAACTTAGGTGTTACCCAAGCTACTTGGGAAAACTGGGTAGGCCGCGCAAGTGATGAAGCCGAGATGCGTAGCCTGACGCCCGAGAAGGTCGAGCCTCTGTACAAGAAGAAGTATTTCGACGCTGTGCGTGGCGACGAGCTACCTGTTGGGCTGGACTACCTTATGTTTGATTTTGCGGTAAACGCAGGGCCAGGGCGCGCAATCAAGGTCATGCAGTCTGCCGTGGGTGTTACGCCCGACGGTGGCTTTGGCCCCATGACGCTCGCCGCTGTGCAAGCCATCGACCCTGTCGAACTGATTGATAAGTTTAGCCAAGCCAAGGAAGACTTTTACCGCTCCCTTGGCACCTTTGCAACTTTTGGCAAAGGCTGGCTAAACCGTGTGGCTGACGTTAAAGTCAAAGCCAATTCAATGCTCGCATAAGCAACCGACGCCACAAGGGGATGTACGGTCGAACGTACCGCCCTCTGTGAAGTGCGCGCGCAACGCGCCCTGTCCAGTTGGCGTCAGTGCGGTTAATATTTCTTGATGCAGTATTCACAATACCCTCCTAAAAGATCACTACAGACTTGACCGCACCCGTCGCAGATTAACTCAGGCGGGAATGTTGGCGGGGGTTTCTCGCGTGTGTTAAACAACCACAGAAGCGCCGCTACCATCAGGGCCATCGACGCGTAGAACCACATTATTATGTCGTATACCATTTCGTTTCTCCAATAGAATTTGAATGTCCACCCGTAGCATTAAGTGCTGGTGACGTAGCCGTGCAATGTCATCGTCAATCTGTGCAAGGTTCTCGATAATCTGTTTGTACACCTGGCTCTCGGTCATGCGTTTAACTCCTTGAGCTTGGCTTCAATGGCACGTGTAAATGGCAAAACATCATCCATCCCTCCGATTGCCCATTCTTTTTCATGGATACTGCAGTATACGGAAACAATTTTTTCATCCGTTAGCCCGACCCATTCTTTGCGTTGTGGTGCGGTGTAGAGTGGCATAGGTTTATCAAACCATTTAATAATGGTAGGTGCAATCACTTCAACTTTTTTATCAGGGTGTAACCAAGCCACGGGTCTTTGCTCAGGCTTGGCTAACTTAACATCTTGCAATTGCTTATCTAGGTGTGCAATGTGCCGCTCAAGATGTTCAATCTGTGTTTGTAACTCCCTGGCTTCTCTCATGGTCGTATCCCGAAAGGGTTATGGGCGTGGGCAATAATAAGATTGGCGTTGTCTGACAACACAACAGGCGCTGGGCGCAGCGTAACGAACGTGGCCTGTACACCATTACGCTTGTCATCGCCACGCTTTTCAAGCCGTTTACGGCGCTGCAAACCGCTTAGATAGCCATAGACTGATGATGGGTGTAGACCTAAGTGTTCAGCAATGGCGCGGGATGTTTTAGGTGTGACGCAAAAGCGTTCGATGGCGTCAAAGGTATCTTCTCTTGTCATTTCTGCCACCTTGCGCGGATTGTTTCTGCCAGCCTAACTTTACCCTCTGCATAGCAAAGCGCAGCACAAGCCTCACGTTACATTAGGATGGCATTTTCAACAGCCGCAACCATTGCAACTTTGACCTGTCTTTTGCAGTCTTCAAAACCTTTTTCGTAGGGGGTCATTTCGCCTCCAACCCAGTCTTAACCAGGTGAATAATTTGACGGCTCACCGAGCGTGTCTGACCATCAGCAAGTGCCTTAACAACCTTAAACAACTCAATTGGCATACGGATGGTTACAAAGCGGTCTTTAGGTTCTTTATTCATCACACATCTCCCTACGGTCACGCCGATCTTCGGCAATAAGTTCTTGGATCTCATAGTCCTCAACCTGTCGTTGAAGCCACATTGCGTCATAGCCTTTGCGGTCAAGCACCGAGTACAACTCGCGGTTCCAATACGCAATTTGGCAGGGGATGTTTTTCAACCGACAGTCAAAAACTGTGGCGCCTTGTAGGTTTTGTTGTTTCATGTCGGATCCTTAATTGCTAGTGATCTTGGTAGCTAACAACTTACGCGCTTTGATTGCTGCCTCAGACTCTGGGTCAGCGTCACGCAAAAGTGCTAAGACGGCTGACAGTAATTCCATGCTCCATTCTTGTAGTGCCATGATGCTCTCCTAGCCCCCCGAAAGGGCAATTGTTTTATTTGCTTTCAAAGTACTTGGCTTGGGTGCCGCAACCAGTAGCGTCAAGCCCACGCTCTGTTTCGGCTGATATGTTGCGGTACTTTGGTTCACCCGTAACCAAGCTAATCCCTAGTGGGCGTCTGCACTCAACAAGCAACTTGCTGTTATCAAAGTGCTTGCAGTTTTTGCATAATTTCATGTTGGTTCCTTAGTTGATTGATGGCGTCTTCTGCACCATGACCCACAATAACACAATAATTCACACTTTGTAAATATTTAATCATTAATTGTTGTTCTTCTGACAATTTCCCACCTTTGGCTTTCTTCATCTCCACCCACACGCGCCATGCCGGTATGAAAAGATCGGGTATGCCAGGCACAACTCCCTCGACTTTTAACTTCATGGCTTGTGACTTAGAGCGCAAACCACCATTCGGGATTGCAAAGATTAATGTATCCGGATAGGTGCGCCTAAACCACATCACAACTCGGGCTTGCTCCATGTGTTCTGATACGGCGGTCACCATAGTCGCTTCACCACCTTATAAAATTTGCCATCACGTTTGTACGAAATCATGGCTGGCGGGTTGGAATCATTCATCTGCACAACTAAGTACGTCAATGGCTCTGCGGCCTCATTAATGCCCGATAGCGTGGCGTTCGATCGTTGTGCTATGTCATGGAGCAGCGTCATAGCTTTGTTGCCGGCATAGCCCTGATTCAGAACCGGCAAGTACTCTGTAATTGGGGGGTCGGTCAGGCCACCGTAGTAAGTCAACGCAATCATTTCGTTACCACTTGCACGGCTGACGTGCTTGCGCCAATGCCATTCGCTGACCGGCATATCAACACCGTCAAGCCCCATGATGTCGTCATGGCGCAACACCAATTTTTTCTCAGGCGCCGGTGGAAATGGTGTGCCACAGTTAGGGCAAGTGTGCGCCGAGATGTGAACGATCTCATGGCACACGTCACACACTTTGACAGGCGCCTCACCCTCACCTGATCCACCTTTCTTTGGTGGCTGTACGTTGGTGATTGGCCCGTGCATTTCGACCACGCCTGCAAAGTCCAACACCAAGCAATGATCGGTGTGGCTCTTGGGGCGCATCCCACGCCCAGCCATCTGCACATAGAGTGACGCTGACATGGTTGGGCGCAGCATGGCAATCAGATCAATGTCGGGATAATCAAATCCAGTTGTTAGCACGTTGGCGTTAGTCAGCGCACGGATACGCCCCGCTTTAAACTCTGTCAGGATCCGATCGCGCTCGGCTTTCGGTGTGTCGCCGGTCACACACGCCGCGGTTACGCCCTGGTGGGTGAGCTCAACGCAAACGTGTTGCGCGTGTTTGACGCCAGCGCAAAAAAATAGCCAAGCGCGCCGATTGCCAGCAAGCTTGATGACTTCCCGCACCACGGCAATGTTCTTGTCAGCGTTATCGACTGCGGCTTGCAACTCCGCGTCAATGTACTCGCCACCACGCTTATGCACACCGCTCACGTCTAACCGCTCTGTTGTTAATTTGCTACGCAGGGTTGCCAAATATTTTTTATGTACCAACTCCTCAATGCTGACTGGCTCAATCAGGGCATCAAACAATGCCGGTTTATCGGTGATTAGGCCATGCCCTAACCTGTAAGGCGTGGCGGTCAAGCCTACGACCCTAAGATGTGGATTAATCGCTTGTAGGTCGTTTAAAAGGCTGCGGTATCCACCCTCATCTTTGTGGCTCACTAGGTGACACTCATCGATAATCACCAAGTCAATGTGACCAAGCAACAGCGCCTTGGTTCTGACACTTTGAATGCCGGCAAACGTGATCGGCTCACCTAACTGGCGTTTGCCAATACCTGCGCTATATATGCCAAGCGGTGCGTTAGGCCAATGCAACCGCATCTTTTCAGCATTCTGCACAATCAATTCTTTGACGTGGGTCAACATCAAGATGGTGGTTTCAGGCCACTCTTGCAGGGCATTCTTGCAAAGCGCAGCAACAATGTGGCTTTTACCGCTACCGGTAGGCAGGACTAGGCAAGGGTTGCCGGTGGGGTGCGCGTTGAACCAAGCATATAGCTGGTCGATTGTGCGTTGTTGGTAATCACGGAGCATCGGCAATCCTTTTGCCAATCCAATGCATGACAGGTACAGCCATTGAGTTACCAAGCGCCTTATAACGTGGCCCGTCAGGTGACTCCTCTTTTTTGCGCCAAGGTATGTTTGTGTAACTGTCAGGAAAACCTTGTAAGCGTTCGCACTCGGTTGGGGTTAGGCGGCGAACTGCCATTGATTGAACCAACCCTAATCCGCCCTGATTGCAAGACGGGTCAAGCCCTCTAGAGGTGTCCAAGGTCTTTGATACATCAACTTGATTGACACCGCTCACAGGATTGTTTGATTTCATGGAGTTGGAGGATAGGCTGTCAAAGGCGTAGGCGGTTGCTACATAAGAAGTTTGCTTACTACCAGGTTGAGCTGCTAAAGCGCCAACAATTTGACCATCACCATTGATAAGCCGAACTTCATCTCTTGTATTTTGAGCAAAAGCAATTGGTTGCGCCACCCCATGCACGCCTGTCGCATTGAGCGTGTACATCGGACCGCCTACAGTAAACCCGTCACCGTTGCCGCCGTTTAGGGGTTGACGACCAATGGTGTTTTCTGCCAATGCTATAGGTTGAATAATCACAGGCTCATGCCCATGCGTTTCGCTGCGTAGAGTTCCAACAGTTCCGTCTTTAAGTATGTTCATCACACCCCCCCCTTGATCCATTAAAACAATCATTGTTTCGGTTTCCATATCAAGCCTCGTTTTCGTTATCAAGCATTTTGCGACCGAGGGTATATAACCCCCCCCCCCCGTTAATATGTTGGTTCTCTAGCCCTTGTTTGTCACCAAAATGCGCATCAAGCGTAGGCGCTATTTCAGGTGGCCAAGGAATCAATCCTGTTCCTCCTGCGTCTTTTCCTGGCGCACCCTTGTAAAGCGTTCCGCTAATCATGTGTCCACAAGCGGCGTCTTGTGCTCCGATACTGCGGCCAGTGCGCGCTCCAATTGTTCCGGCAATTTCTTGCCTCGCTTCTCGGCTCGGCGCAGGATGCCCTGACAAGCTGTGGCGCTCAAAAAGAACCGCTGCGGCACCGCGCCAGTCTCCAAGACATCCGACAACGAACACACGGCGGCGTCGCTGGGCCACTCCGAAGTACTGAGCGTCAAGAACTCGGTATGCGAACCCATACCCGAGTTCGCCCAACCCTCGAAGAAAGTTC
>Ga0181344_1000344_pt1 | contig 18654 bp, 21 predicted proteins | sample Su13VDMLBDD_FD_130098 | JGI IMG/M metagenome (GOLD analysis project Ga0181344, IMG submission 130098) | Freshwater viral communities from Lake Michigan, USA - Su13.VD.MLB.D.D | ecosystem: Environmental > Aquatic > Freshwater > Lake | place: USA: Michigan | collected 2013-07-15
AGAATATTCTTCTTGTGAAATTTCGACTGCGACATAATGTGAGTTTGGAATGATCATTATTTTCTCCTTTACGGGGGGGGGGGTTAGTACGCCGTACAGGTGCTGCCCCTGTGCTTAATCGGTTATAAATCGATCTGAGATGCTGACCTCCCACGGCGCGTGTGGTTTATCGATTATTGTACTTTGCGTAACAGTTTTCTAACAGACTTTTGCATACCTTATCAATCACTTCTTGTCCTTCGTTGCCGATCAAAGCGCATCCACATTGCGGAATAACACACTTGTATACAGGTATCTCTACCTTTACAATTGCTTCTACCAAGGGTGTGCTTGGATCATCTTCAGGACCACCAATCCTCACTGTATGAATCATGGTCGAAGGGATCGTTGCTGCACCGCAATCAGCACAACTAGGTGCGCGTCGTTCAGTCATTGGTTTCTCTTTGGATCTTGATCTTCCGATTAGAGCAATGGCCTTTTGCATCCATGTCAAGGTAGTTGGATTTTTGTCTGTCATCATCATGACCAAGGCGATAGTTCAACTCACTAACTCCTGATGGGAACGAATGTATATTGATCGCGGAGACAACCTCTCTTGCAACTGATTGGGCAAATTCCAAAGATTCAGCAGAGATTGGAATGTCGATGTGAAGTCTGAACATTGTGTAGATTATAGTTAGTCGTGGTTCTGTTGTCAAGTCCAGTTGTCAAACTTTTTCTTGGAAAACTTGCTTTTCATTCGTGTGCGGAAAGTGCTTCCTTCGTCTTCATCCTCATCGTCCTCTTGTTGTCCTGTGTTTAGCATATCAGTCTGTGCAGAGGCATCTAGATCGAACAATTTCATCTTAGATCGATCAATACCGATAACAAATCGACGGTTACTAGCAGGATCAGCGTACCTATTCTTCAATTGCTTGACCTGTATCTGTGCCAACTCCTCCAACTGTTCGCTTGTAATCAGAGCAAACATGAAGTCCGCAGTTTGAGGAAGACCAAATGACTCAGATGTATCGGTCAGTTCAACATCGGTGTTACCATATCCTCCACGGTTGGTTTGCGTAGCCGTGAAGATTGGTACCTTACATTCTACCGCCAAACCACGAAGTTCCTCTGCGATTGCCTTGACATAGGTGTAGGAGTTGATGCTTCCTGACATCTTGAAGCGAGACGAAGCACAGATGTTTAGGTAGTCAATAAACACAATCTCAGGAGAGAAGTTGCGCTTGAGTCGAAGTTCATCAAGGAGATGCTTGAAGTGCATGCTGTTTGCTGTGGCAGTAGGATACTCCTTGATGACAAGTTTACCCTTCGTACCTTGCATGATACGGGCAACCTTACGATCATAGATGTCCTTGGGTAGACGCTTTAGGTCATCCATAGTGATATCCATGAGGTTGGCATCGATACGCTCTGCGATACGCTCTTCTGCCATTTCGCAGGTTATGTACAACACATTTCGCCCTTGCATCAGACAGTTAGCAGCATGGTGGCAGAGAAACAAAGACTTGCCCACGCCCGTACCCGCGAGGCACACATTCAGAGTCTTGGACGGGATACCGCCATTAGTGATTTTGTTGAAAAACTCAAGATCAAACGGGATGCGATCCTCTACCTTGTGATAGAACTCATAACGCTTATCGGAGTCCTCAAGGAAGTCGTGACCGATTGAGGTATCAAATGACACGCCTAGAGCATCCTTTAGGATCTCAGGAATAGCATTGGGTGTCTTGCCTTTCTCCTTACCATCGATGATGTGGATCGACTCCATGATGGCATTATAGAGAGCCTTGTCTTTACAGAAAGTTTCTGTAGTGTCAAGAAGCCATTGTAGATCATTGTCTTCAGATGTACAGATGTCTGCTGCTACAGACCTAACATCTTTCATATCCTGTTCGCTGAGATTAGTCAATGAACCGATGTCTACAAGTAGTGACTCTTTAGTTGGTCTAGTATTGTACTTGGAGTAGAAAGCAGAGACCGTATCGTAGACTGTTCTATCGGAACGATCTGCGAAGTACTCAGGTTTCAGGAAGGGAAGGACGCGACGAGCGTACCCCTCATCGTGCATCAACGCACGAAGAATAACGGTTTCTGTTCGTTCCATTTGGTGAAGTATACCATTACATCAGGGAGTTGTCAAGAAACTTTCCACCCACCGCGACAAAGACACATGTGGTTCCCATCCTAAAGAAGACTTGATTTTTGAAATATCCGCAAGAGTTATCCTCGCCTCACCCATGCGCGAAGGCATGTGCGTGTGCGCTAGCGTGTGCGCCCGTGCGCGTGAGACCATATCTGCAATATCATTCACGCTGTAGTTTGTCCCAGATCCAATATTGTAGATCTCACCTAATTGTGGGTTGTTCGACTCAGCCCCTGCAATTAGACCTCTGCACACATCAGAGACATGTATAAAATCCCTACGCTGTTCCCCATCCCCAACGATAGTCAAACTCTTACCATCATCTATCTGACGGCTGAACACCCCAATCACGGGAGCATATGGGCCTTTCTTGGGTTGACGGTTTCCAAAGATATTGAAACCTCTAAAACAGACAGTATCAAGACCGTACATCTTGCTGTACATACGACACAAGTTTTCACCAAAGAACTTAGAAAGAGAGTAAGAATTCAGACAGTCAGGAATTCCCGTCTCTATTTGTGGTGCCGTATTCGCCAGTCCATAGATCGCGGATGTACTCATGAATACCATGCGACGAACATCATGCTTTTTACAAAGTTCAAGCATGGTTTGAGTACCCATGACATTAGTCTCTATGCAAAGAGACGGATCCTCTATGCAGTTCTGTATACGGGCTTCCGCTGCGAGATGGAAGACCACATCCGGTTGGTTGCGTTCGAATACCTGACTACACATCACATAATCAATAACGCTATAGTCGTAGTAGGTAGCATGATCGTTATAATAAAACTGATCGTGTGCATCCGATGATAGGTTGTCAATGACAGTCACGGAATGACCTTGCTCGACAAGCATATCGACAAGGTTCGATCCTACGAATCCGCAGCCGCCAGTTACTAGACAGTTCATTTCCAACACTGAAACGATATTCCTTTGGAGTTGATCTTTTCGATTATCCTACCCCGTGTCTCAGAATCTGGCTCTGGAGAATGAAACTCGCAAGCCAAAAACTTGATGTTTGAATGATACTTGTCCACGATCTGTTCTAAACAAGACCACTCACAGCATTCGCAATCAAACTTCATGTACCACTCACAATCAAGGTAGTCTTTACATATCTCTTCAAAGTTTACAACGGAAACTTCGTAATATGGTCTACCCTCAAGAACCCAATCTTTGTGAAATATGTTGGATCCCTGATCCATGTGGTAGCCGTTTTCTATAACAAGTTTGGCGACATCCTCCTCACAGTTGCAACAAAGAGCAGCCCCAATAAACCTAGAGTGCTTTATGCTGTTCAATTTATCAACAAGATCCTTGTCTTTCGTGAAGTCTGGATTTGGTTCCACAAAAACCTTAAGCCAATCCTCTGTTATCCCAAGACCCACAGACAACTCATCATATCCCTGAAACCTATTGGTTCCAATATCAAAGAAAACCTTGTTCATGAGAACTTCCTTACACAATCGTGTATGTAATCGGAGCAGACCGCGCCAAATCCCGTCTGTCCATAAGACTCTACATCTTTCTTGGACAAGAGTGGTATCACGCAGAAATGATCCACGGTGTTGTTGAGGTCATGAGACCATATCATTCCGTTGCTGACAAGAGTATATCTGTCTGATTCATGACAGAAGTACTTTGCTGTCGGACAGTTTTCCTTGAGCCATCTCAATGCCTCGTATTCTTTCACATGAATCCAAAGATGCTGCTGACGCTTTCTAATCCAATCAGCGGTTACTTCATAGTCAGGAGTATCGTGACCTAAATGAGGAACACCATCCTTTACTCTCAAGTCAATCTCACAATCAAAGCCGTTGGCAATGACTTTATCAATGTATGCGGGGGAGTTCTCCAGTTCAGTATTGATCCCATTCAAATTCCCCCGATGCGAAATGAAGATCATGAGGCTGCTCCTGTCAGGGAAGAATGAATCCAAATATCATCCTGCCCACCTACACCAATACCATTCAACTCGCAGACCAAGGAGTATCCAAGATTTGTCAAGTAGACTCTTGAACGGTCCTTTGTGTTCGTGCCACGATAGTCATCGTGTTCAAATGCAATAACATTAAACTTATACTTGTCAAATGGAAGTTTCATCAACACATCAAACGCTAGTGTGGGTGGTTCTAAATCCAGAGATAGAAAGTCGATGGTAGATGCCATACCGTTTTCTTCAAATAAGGATACCCAATCAACAGTTGTTGCATCCCTACAGATAAACTTGCTTCTTTGTCTCGCTGCCCACTTGTCTGCAAACGAACAATCTATATCCAGAGCCAACCCACTCCAGTTGAAGTGGGTTTCTAGACACATTGTGTTGGATATCTCGGTCGGAAGATAGCATCCAATGTCTAGGAATGTACCATCTCTCTTGCCCTTGAGCAAATCCAATACGATCTTATCCTGTCCTATCTGCGAGTAGTAGTTGATTTTGTCTTCCATTTGTTGTCCATATTTTGGTTTAGATGCAAGCACTTTCTTCGTAGGCATTTACCATCTTCGCTCCGGATATCATCGCAGCAAATCGACTAAACGAAGAGTTGCGTTGAGATTGGAAGATGGTCTTGGAGGCAGACATCACAGCCATATCAATGAATGTCTTTTCCCAATCTTGAATTTCTTGATCAACTTTCGGGTCAAACACCGAAAGCCCATTCCTTCGGATGAAGTCTTGATAGTTGGCAACCTCGGTTTGATCATCTCCGCAAACATAGAAATTCCGATGTTCATTCGCCGCATTCAGAATCCACTTCTCGGTCAGATTGTTCAAGTTAGTCAATTCGTCAATATGAATCATGTAAGCATCTGGATTAAGACAGACCTTATCTGTTCTTCTGATATGAATCGACGCTGTGTTCTTTGGTAACGACTTCCTGATTGATTCTGATAGACCAATGAACTCAAAATCTCTAGAAGAGAGTGCAAGTAAGTCCTGAAAATCCGAAAGCGACGAGAAGTATTTGTTTCCGATTCTTTGATAGAAATCGCAGGAGTTGATAGAGAAGCCGCCGTAAACAGTACAGCCCATCTCATTATTTATCATCGGAAATTGCCCATTTGTCACAACCACCAAGTCGCTTGGAAACTTCATATGCCTTGATAGATTCTCAAACAAGATATCCTGCGACCTGTATATGGGAACCTTTCCTGGCGGTATATCAAATCTTACCCACTCCATGTGAAGTGTGAGTCCCATTTTTCTTGAAAGGGTCAACATATACGCGGTGTTGATGAGCCTATCACCAAGCCCGCTCTGCGTTGATGATAGCCAACAAAGAGGATTAGACACTTCTTGCATGATATCCCTTCCAATAGTCATAGCAAGCAAGCAATTGTGTTTCGTTCTTGATCTGTGTGCCCTTCAGAATGGTTGCCCACGCCTCAAAGTTTTCAACCTCTTCAGGCGTACCAAATACCGTGACAAAGGGGGTGTCGTAGTAGCCTACCTTCAACTCGTCTTGCACCAACAAATTGTAGACAAGAGTCACATAGAACTCACCGTTGTACTGAATGCCTCTCTCCATCGCTAGGTCGAAGTACTTCTTGATGTAAGACCCCTTGCTGAAGTAATAGACACCTGTAGATGCGTGTTCGTTCATTGGGTTGTCGGTGTAGCAAGCCTTCTCCTTGATCTCCTCAAGAACACCATTTGCGCCCTTTACAAACGCCATCTTCGTGTGCGCGAGCGTGTGCGGGTGGAAGCCTGTATGCGTGAGGACGCAGCCATCAAACTTCCCTTCATACATCTTCATTTCAAAATCCTTGCGATCCCACAGGTGCGGATTGTCACAGTAAGAGATGATAACTTCTTCATCATCCTTGATCAAGTCATATACAGTCTTCACGGTATAGACTGGACCCAACTTGTGCTGCGGCATGGAAACCACGGTGGACTTGGCTACGAGCGATCCGAGAATCTCTCGCATATCGGTTGTTGCAAGGTGTACATCGTTGCAGATGAAGACGAACTCGTCGTTCTCCCTGTCGAACATATCAAGGATGTAGTCTATGATCCGCTTACCGTTGACTTTAATCAATGGCTTCGGATCTACATACCCCTTTTCCACAAAACGATTGCCTGTACCCGCCATAGGAATCACGATTTTCATGTCAAATCCTTCCTGTACTTTTCCGATGTCATTGCATTCAGTTCTGCCACTTCATTTTTATCCAAAAAGTTTGGAGTAAGGCAGGCGGCCACCAATAGACCAAGTATGTAGTTGTTGACAGAGCGCATCTCATCGGGGAAAACAGCAGCATCGGGAAAAAGAGGACCACTTGCCACAATCTGTTCCTCAAGGTCTACGAAAGATTCAACATGGTTTGCGAGCCATCTCTTGCAACGGTTGTTAATTCTTTCCGTTGTTTCAAACACTTCCTGTGCATTGTTGGAGCAAACGATCAGTCCATGATTTTCAAGAAACAGTATGTCGCTTGAGGTGTTGTCTGCTAATCTGTTGGCTAGGTTCATACCTGGTCTGTTGTATTCAACAAACTCATAGGTCAAATCGTGGAAGATCGTCTTGATCGTTGCCCTCGCTTCCTTGCTACACAGTATGGAGTTCAAGTGTATAGGATGAGTGTGGACAATCACTCGCTTTGATAGAAGTGCATGGAACCCTGTTTCCATAGACGGTCTATTGTGATCTTTTGAGGATGCCTTGATGTAGTCGGTGTACTCATTTTCATCTGTAAAGGACGGGAACTCTCCCTCAAAATCACAAACGGTAAACCCATGATGAAGATTGACATCTCCCATCTTTACACCCGAAGACTTCACTATCAAACCGTTCTGCGACTTGACCGATACATTTCCTCCCGCACCTTGAATCAGAGAGGGATCAAGCGAGAGCCACTTACAAAGACTCATGAACTCAGTTACAGAATCATAGAAGTTTTTCACCTTCTCCATCAACTCCACGCCCTTACCATTTACGGAAACATAGTCAAAGGATATAATGGCATCCCTGTTTTTCGTGAACTTGACAACCACATCGGCTCGTTGTCTTTGGGGTGCGATAAACAATTCTTCGTCCTTCTTCCTGCGCCTGATGGTTTCTAGTACTTGACTTTCAGTATAGCCTCTTTTCTTAATATCTCTTTTGATCTTCCATTCGGTCTTCAAACTCTCATCAGTATCGACAAACACAGAAAGGGTTGCAAGTTCTCTAGTTGGTATGTGATGCAGCGCATGAAGTCCCTCGTATATGATGAACTCCTTTGGCTCCATTCGCACAGGAGCATCCCAAGTTCCCGTGTCGTGGTTGTAGTGCTGTCTCTGTATTGCTTTGCCTGACAACAAAGCAACGATATCATTATGACCGCGCTCAAGATCATTCTGTGCAGGATCCAAGTGAGTCTTCGTCTTCCAAATAGGATTGGTTCTTTCCCACTTGTGTAGATCATCACCACTCAAACAAACAGACTTGGTATTTCCAAGAATCAACTGCACAAGAGTGGATATCGTTGTCTTTCCAACCCCCGAACTTCCTGAGATGCAAATCAAGTTTGTCATAGCATTCCCGCGATTGTGAGTATATCGTTCAAGGATTCCTTGATATCTTCAAATGCTGCCTTCTTTCCATCCATAGATGTGGAAGGACCAACGCAATGGATATCAATGTAGTTGTTTGTCTTGAGTCTATACAGATCGACAAACGAGTAGTGTTTTCCATTCCAGCAGTGCCGATCTATGCGATCCCACATGAACGGATTTGATGTATTGACAACTGAAAAACTAGTTCCAAAGTATTTCACCTTGTTGTTAAGACAAGCGTCCCACAATACATCAGACGAGTAACTTTCGTCGGCACACCAAAATGGCTCTGTCGAATGTTGCTCTCCGAGAGTTTCTATGCTTCTTGCTATCTGTATTGGGGAAAGGTTTTTGAAGTGGGAAGGTATACTTCTGCCGTGTCTCAACTCAACTATCTTGTTGACATAATCGACCAACTTCATGCTACCAAAATTGTATACATGATCGAAGGTCTTGCCTTTTGCAAGATGATAATAGGCGGGTAGATTTTGTCCTCCTGTTTTCTCTCCACCACGCTCATCAAAAAAATGAGTGGGATTTTCCATCGTTTGATGTCTAGCCGCCAAATGAAGATAAGCGTCATCAGGAATAGATTCAATCATATCTTTGAAATAGTGTGTTTGTAGTGGGAAGAGATCAATATCTCCAATCAGCCATGAGGTTTCTGGTTCAGTTTTGGTGTGGAAAAACTTGCTCCAAGTCATCTGAAGCGACTTGATTGCATTGTCGGAGTACTTCATTTCAATGATTTCACCATGAGTATCTGAAACATCCGTGTTCTTGATATCTCCCCATAGCAGCAAGACAGGAGTCACTCCCATCTTACTCCAAACCTTGGCTTGGTAGTTCCAGAACGGACTATATCTCTCTGACGATGAGAAAACAATCTTGTCTATCTTCATCAGATCATCTCTGCTAGTTCTAGAATTCTCATCATAGCAGTTTCCTGTTCGTGATATGGTCTATGGCAGTGAAGATCCATGTATCCTTTATTTCTCAGACGATTCTCGTCATAGACATAATCCTGTCCATTCCATTGTGGAATCCATCTTCCGTTGGAGTCTCTCAGGTTTCCAACTCTGTCTATCTTATTGTTCCATATGTGATACTCCTTGCCATAGAAGCCGTTGAACTTCTTGCCTTTCAGGCCATACCATATCTGCTCTGAGGTATATCCTTCTTCTGCAACCCAATAGAGTCCGTGGATGTTCTTGTTCAGGGTTTTTCTTGCATCTTCTTTTATCATTCCATGTCTCTCCGATTCAATCACATATCGAAGGACATCTGCAAAGGACTTTCCTTTGAAGAAAAGCCTATCGTAGAGACTACCCTTGGCAGCATGATAGTGTCCAGGTAAATCATAACCACCATTGACATAAGAACCCACTTTGATAAAGGAGTCAGAAGGTATACCTGGAAATCCATCTGTTCTAACGGTGGGTCTCATCTGCGCGGTCAGAGTGTAATTCAGATGAGCATATCCATCCTCTGGAACATCTCTCAGACCATCAAGAAAATACTCAGTCTGAAGAGGAATCTGATCCATGTCTCCAATCATCCATGTGCTGTCTGGTTCAGTTGATGGAAAATGAAACTTAGAAAACTGTATCTGTATTATGTCAGGCAAGGTGGAATCAAACTTCATTTCGTGAACTGTTCCGAATTCCTCGGACAGACCACACTTCTCCTTATCGCCATATAACAGACACACAGGATGTATTCCAAACTTAGTCTTCCAAATACGCGACTGTATGTTCCACCAAGGACTATAAGTCTCTGAACAAGAGAAGACTATCTTATCGACTTTCATCACTTCCTCCCGCGACAGCATCAACAAAAAAGCCAATGTTCTGCTTATTGAGCGCAAGATCTACAAATTCGTCTTGATATGCCTCTGAATACATGTCAGTCCCCCCAATTGCATCCATCGATGCCCGTTGCTCTGTAACGATTCATTGCGTAGATGAGCCTAGCCTTTCTGCCTCGCTGCTCGTCTCCATCGATGTATTGCAGAACATCAGAGGGGATGGTCTTGTCGGGAAAGACATTGAGATTTTTCACCCAGTTGTTGTGTTGATATGCTATGTCATTCACCGCCCACACCTTGGATTCATCCATCAGCATTTTGACAGCAAGCCAGTGAATGGGAGCATCTCCCCATCTCTTGTAGTAGAAATTGCCAGTCTGATCGAGATGATTGAAGTATCCCATGTACTTCGGATCCCGCCAGAAAGAAAACTTGCTTATCTCAAAGTTTGTGTAGTAGTTGTTGCAATCCCACTTGCCGTCTACTAGTCTGCTTTCCAAGGAAAGAGGCATCTTGATTCCATTCTTGTCCATGAAGTCTTTGGTTGTATCCCACAGACCTTCCGTGACTCTTTCAAGATCCTTGTCTTCATCACGCATAAATGCATACTCATATCCGTTCTGTGCCATCTTTTCAAATGGATCGTAGTCAATTGGAGCAAGCAAGTACGAGTCTGAGTCGAGTCTCCAGTACCAATCATACTTCAAAAGCCTCTGATCCGTATAGATTCCTCCAGAATGGAACCTACACATGTGTCGGTATCCCATCCAAAACTCCTGAAGGGAAACCGTATACTTGGAAGGGTCAGTTGATACATGAGGAGGAAACTCAAAATTGAGAATCTCGAAAGAAATGTTTGGTATGAACCCGACTTCTCTATGTACGGCAACCATGAGATTGGAAATGGATACCCGGTTGATATCATCGTGAAAGATAACGATGGGGTAGTCTCTTACGCTTTTGAAGTGCTTGCACAATAGAACGAGACTTCTAAACAAGAGAGGAACATCTCTCATGCAAGACATGTAAACAATAACGCCATTCTGTTTCATTAGATCCTCACTAAGGGTACTGATTCTGGTGATATGTTCCCAAACGGTGCCTGTGAGACACTAGGAGACCATCGATACAAGCAGAGTGTCTTGTCCAAGACTAGTTGTGTTTTGGCTTGGTTTATTGCTTGTTTGACAAACACAGTATCCTCTTGGGTATTTGAATCGCCAAAAGGAAACTGCCTGGCAAATGATGTTTTCCAAGCGCACCAATGCCAAGGAGGTCTCAGACACGGGACTGTATTTCCATCAGAATCAAGTCGCATCTGATCAAATGGATGACTCTTATCGTGGTTGAGATTTGCTTTTACTATCCACTTCTTGCCGTTCATGTCTGCTTCTTGGTTGTAACAGATAACATCAACATCAAGATCACTTGTAATAGCAGATCTCATAGTGGCTACAAAATCATCGGTGACATCGTCATCATCATCGATGATGCAGGTGTACTTTCCGCTAGCAGATGCAAAAAGAAGAGTTCTCTTTCTACCTACACTTATGACTTTGTTATCCATGATGGCAAGAACCTCTATGTCCTTTCCATCTCCTATCTGACTCATTAGTTTTGCATACAGCGGTTCTAGAAACTTCCTACCCCTACTGGGTAAAGTGGGTATCCCAACAGTCAACTTTATGGTGTTCATGAAAAAGACTTTGCCTTTCTTTTGTAGTAGGTTTCCCTGTCTACACTCCACCCGACCTCCATGTTCCTCTGCATCAGGGCATCCTGATTCTCTGCCCACTTATGAACGATGGGTCTTCGGTCGATGTGTCTAAGGACTCCCAAGGTTTCAAAGACCTCCGTCTGCTCGTTGTCGCACCATTCTGACTTGTAATCAGTATGGTAGATGTATCCGAAACGGTCGTAAAGGTTGCGACCAATCACGGGCAGCGTGATCAAAGTATGAAATCCCTGCGGACCTTTCTCCTCAAGTCGTGGATCGTTGTTGTAGTTGAGTGCGCCATCTAGGCTTGGGAACTCGCGGATCATGTCCTGCACAATGATATCATCCCAACCATCCTCTACAGGCTCCATATCATCGGCTGTTGACATCACAATATCCCATGACTCGTTGGGGATATCACGATTGATCGCGTGAATCTTCCCCAAGCCAGGCCCATAACAAGGTCTAATCTGAACACCCTCACGCTCACTGCGCGGGAAGAATTTCTTGATCAGATTGTTATTCATGAGGATATCGTCCTCATCCATACTGACAACCACAAGCAAATCATGCTTGCCCGACAACTTGTTCAGGTAGTTCGTCAGATTTGCCATGAACTTGGCAGGACGCTGACGAGTAGGGTACTTTAGGAGTATACGCTTTCGATCACTTGTTTGCATATCGATTCTATCCGGGTTAAAATTTCCACCAATTAAGCGGTATATCATTCCGAGCAGGATTGCATGGTCTATCCAAATTAGTTGGATAAGACGACATATCAATATTGTCCGTAGATAGCAATAAAGACTTGTTTATGTAACAACATTCAACAACGGCAGGAACTCTAGTACCACCATATGCTGATCCATCATAATTGTTTCCGTGGATGTGGACTAAGTGGTGTGTATTTTTCAGACTTATAAGCACATCATAAATAGACATCAAATTTCCACTAGCACAATATTCATTATTAAGATGATATTCAACGACCAACATTGTCATCAAATTTTTATCAACATCGGTCAGCGATCTCATGACTTCCCATTCGCCACCCTCTATATCCATCTTCATAAAGAATGGCACAGCAGGAATTATTTCGCGAATATTGGCTTTGGTTACATTAGATCGACAGTATTCTAAATTTGGTTCTAAAGTTCGAAAATCACCAACATCTATACCAGAAAGTTCTGGCAAAAGATTGAAATCTGGCTCTGCATCAAAACATATGGTAGGAGTACCCGCTTGAGCCAATTGTCTCTCAACTTCTATATTACCTCCAGCACCAAAGCACAAATTTTTCTTAGATGCAGCCAATGCTTCTTTCACTACAACATATCCGCCATCATTAGATGCACCAATTCTAGTTTTGGTTCCAACACACACATATGGTGTCAATGCGAAATGAATTGCGTTTATATGCTTGGATAGAATAGAAAACCCTTGTAGATCACTTGTTTGCATATTGAATAGACTCCGATGTCTTATCGCTGTATCGATAATGATGAAGCATCTTATCTATATGAGTCTCTGAATGAATGTACGGATACATTGCAGAACACCAAGAAATATCTTCGCCATATGAGATGGGTTGGAACTTGACATTCTTTGCGATCTTACGATGCCAAAAGCACATGTGATATGGTGGACGATTTAGATACTTTGTGCTTGTTGGTATGTACTGTTCGTGCTTGTTTCCCATCTTGAAATTAACAGTAAACTCGTCTCCGTTCACCACACAGTACTGATCAAATGTGATCACATCGGCAGGTTTTTCTGTCATTGCCTCGACTAAACTTTCAATGTAATCATCAGCCACATCATCGTCATCATCAAGAAAACCGATCCACCGCCCACGCGCAATGTCAACCATGGACTGTCTCTTTTCTCCGATGGTCATGCTCTTGTTATCTACAAGACACAGAATCTCTACTTCAGGGTGATCCTTTGCTTGTTCAAGCAGTTTGTTGTATAGAGGAATGAGACACTTCTCAAGTCGAGAAGGTATTGAGAGTATACAGATGGTGAACAGAACTCGTTCTGACTGAGTAGGCATAGCGTATCCTTATTATTTCATCAGTGTTACTAGATCATGATCGTACATCATACGAGCAAGTTTTGTCATGTCGCATGTGGGTTCCCACTTCAGTATAGTACGAGCCTTTGTGGAGTCGCCAAGAAGATAAGGAACCTCGTTTGGTCTCGTAAGTCTTGGATCAAACTCAACATAGTCCTGATAGTTACCAAGACCTGCATGATCAAAAACAACCTCAAGGAACTCACGGACAGTATGTGTTTTTCCTGTTGCAACAACATAATCGTCTGCAACAGGTTGCTGCAACATCAACCACATGGCTTTTACATAATCACCTGCATAACCCCAATCTCGCTTTGCATCAAGGTTTCCTAACAGGAGTTTCTTTTGCAGCCCCATCTTGATTCGTGCTGCTGCCATGGTGATCTTTCGGGTAACGAAAGTTTCCCCTCTTCTAGGACTTTCGTGGTTGAAAAGAATACCCGACGAAGCATGGATCCCATACGCCTCACGATACACGCGAGTCATGTGGTGAGCATGGAGTTTAGCGACTGCATATGGAGACACAGGCAACATTCGACTTTCCTCTGTAAATCCATTAGGACCACAGTTAGTGCTGTCTCCATACATCTCAGACGAAGAAGCCTGATAAAAGCGAGTCTTCGGACTGACTGTACGAATTGCCTCCAAGATCTTCAAGGTTCCACCTGCGATTCCCTCCGATGTATACTCAGGGACTTCGAATGAAACCGCAACATGTGACTGTGCTGCAAGGTTATAGAACTCTGATGGTTTGTACTTGTCGAGCAGATGAAATACAGCAGATCCATCACTCAGATCATAGTAGTGCATCTTGAAAGAAGGACACTTGAGTAGAGGATCCTGTTGATTATACAAGTGATCAACTCTGCTTGTGCTGATACTAGAGGTTCGTCTCTTCAAACCAATAACACGATAACCTTTAGAGATGAGGAGATCGGCAAGATATGAACCATCTTGGCCGTTGACTCCCGTGATCATTGCTGTCTTTTCACTTACGGATTGAGTCATAGTTTTTCCTTACATGTTCGCAAGTTTCTCTAATACCTGTTTCAATATCAGTAAATTGAAAGTTAGGGTATGCTTTCTTGAACAAATCATTTTTCGTGGGTTTCCTTAGTATACCCTCTGGTGCGTTGGTGTCAAACAAAATCTTATCGGTATATCCCATGAACTCAGCGATCATGAAAGCAATATCTCTGATTTTATGCGAAACACCTGGAGAAACTATCATGAGATTCGGGATGTCCCGCGTATCATCATGAATCATCATCACGGCTCTAGCAATATCGGGAGCATAAACAAACTCTCGCTCACACTCACCGCTGCCCCAAACCACAAACGGTCGATCCTGAGTTACTGCCGTGTAGCACTTATGGATTAGGCTTGGTATGACATGTCCGTGGGTGGTATCGTAATTATCGTTAGTTCCGTAAATGTTACAGGGTATCACACAGCGAACCTGTGTGGTGTTGTCATCCCGCAATGCCCGTGCGCCCACCTCAAGCATTCGCTTGGCATAGGCATATCCGTAGTTGGTAGGGTGTGGCTCACCTTGATGCAACATAGTTTCATCTACAGGATATTCCACCTTTTGAGGAAAAACACATGTAGAGAGCATGAAGGTAGCCTTCTTCAGCCTCTTCTCTTTGCATAGGCGAATGATATTGCTATTGATGCTCAGGTTGTCTGAGAAGAACGAGAGCATGTTGGACTCGTTCCCATAGACACCACCTACTTTTGCTGCAAGATGTACAACCTCTTCGATCCCATAATCGTCAGCATAGTCATAGAGACTTCCGTACTCAGTAAGGTCTAGAGTTTTTCGATGTGGTTTCCGACCATAGTTGTCAAAAATCTCAGAACCAACGAGACCCCAACCACCTGTAATCAGTCTATGAGTATTATGCTGTGGTGAGGTCATAGTTTCGTTTCTTTCTTTCGACAAGTATTCCGTAATCCTTAGCATAAAGATTAATGTCTTCGTTTCGCTGATACAAAGCGTCTTTACCTTGTTCCATCCACTTGTGCTTGATGATTATGTTGTCAATGTAAACTGCTTTACCTAGAGTTCGGCTCACCTCCGTGAACTCATTGTCGCAGTAAACGCTTGTGTAGTCAGGATGGTAGATGTACCCGAATCTTTCGTAATACGGCTTACCCATAATACACAGAGTATTCAAAGCCTCTCCGCGCACACCATCGTTATAGTGAAGAACTCCGTCTAGGTCAGGAAAATGCTTAGACATATCGGACGCAATAATATCATCATATCCGCGCTGAACAGGAACCATGTCATCTGATGCTAAAAGAAGAATGTCGTAATCAGGTGCATTGTTCATGTCAGCGTTTACCGCCTCAATCTTTGACTTTGAATTTCCAAAGTAAATGAAGACATTGTCTGCTTGTCTGCTAATCAATTTCTTCATCCTAGGATTATTCATGGAAATATCATCATTGTCAAATGACAGCAAGAAACTCATGCTGTGTTTTCCTGACAACATGCTACGGTAGAGATCGAAAACCTCCATGAATCTACCTGGCCTAGATCTAGATGGAAATTTACAAAGGAATCTCATTACTCCACCTCTTCTACCTCTTCGCTAATTCCGTATTTGAACTCCTTGGCAGCAGCCTCATCGATCTTCTTCAGAATCTCATCAGTAAAATACTTCTCAGGATTCTTATTGATGTGAGATTCAAATGCAGTGCTTCCATCAGGAAGTTCAATTTTAGTTGATGACTTCTTGAAGATTCCGTGCTTCAGCGCAAGCGGAAGCAACCCATAGTAACGGTCGAGTCCGTGATCAAATGTCAAGAGGGTATCGATCATCTTGTTCTCGCGAGTCAACCGACCCTTGTATAACTTGCAGTGGATGATGTTACCAACAACCTCATTGTCAACCTTTTCTTTCTTCTTAGAGAGGTAAACAATTGTCGTTGCGGAGTACTTCAAACCTGACCCCCCACCCATCTCCTTCGTAGGAACATACTGACCAATAACATCGTAAGTGTGGTTAGTAACGATCATGGGAATGTTGAATCGACCCATCTTCAAGGTTACGGTACGGAAGACACTCTTGATGACCTGAGATCTGGTCATATCGCGAACTTCCTTGCCTTCGATACCATCATTCATTTCCTTAGAAGTCGAAAGCATTCCTAGGCTGTCAAGAACAACCATCATCGGCTTTCGATCCTCTTCCTTCAGCGAGTTGTAACCCTCAAGGATTTGGAGAATTTGATGTCGGAACTGCTCGACCGTGGCAACAGGAAACACTGCAACCCTCTTGGCATCTAGTCCTCGCGTTGCGATCATTTCACTAGTTACTGCCTGTTCGGTATCAAAGTAAAGAACCGCTCCATTCGGATTATCACTAAGAAACTTACCTGCGATGCCCAAAGCGAAATAGGTCTTACCTGTAGCAGATTCACCTGCGATACCTAAGATCTTATTATCAGGCATACCACCGTAGATCGATCCCGAAAGAAGCGCATTGAATGCGTAAGATCCTGTATCCACGAATCCCGCGATGTCTCCTTCGACTCCATCCTCTGCGATTGTTGCCCACTCGTTACCTGACGATTTGATGATGCCCTTCAGAAAGTTACTCATAGTTTAGACTCCATCATGAAAATAGACTCTCAAGTGTGTTGCTCTCCTCTGCCTTCCACCCGATTGCTTCAAGGATAGTTTTCAGAGGTTCGAGGTATGACTTATCAAATTGCGTGTCATAGTCTATGTATCGCTTATCTAGACCAAACTCCTTGGGTATCGTAGAAGTAAACGAAACAACATGTTCACGCAGAGGATTAGGTGTCTTCAAGTAGACAAACTTTATCTTTTCACCGTCGTTGATATATGGATATGACTTGCTCAACTTCTTCTCATTCAGCCAGTGATTGTAAACCAATCCGCCTTTGACTGCGATGGGTGTAGACTTTCTATAAATGCTAGTCTTGTCGGCGTAATCTTCCATCTTAGAGCAACTGCGAGGAAATGCAATCTGCTCTACACTCATCTCCATAAACTTGGATCTAAAATCCCTAACAAACTGCTGCAAACCTTCTTCCGTATCGTTCATGATCAAATCAATAGACTTCTTGAGAGCATCTCTCACCACTTGAGGAGTGGAAGACCTAGCGGTTTCAATACCCATGATCTTGATATCAGGCTCTTTGAGCAGAACATTTTCTTCTCCCATATAGACATTGAGCATGTATCTCTTCTTGGCCGTCCATATCCCTTTAGATGCAATCGACTCCCGCTTCATGTTCATGCGCTGATCGTATGCATTTTGTTGTTCGGCAAGAGATCGATATTGCTTCTCAATAAATGGTTGCAGAACTTCCTCACAGAACTTATTGATCTTCTGTGTAATCTTTCCGTTGTCTGTCTCGGTTGGCATAACCTTACGAACAAGTGAACCAAGTGCGATATACACAGAGTCCGTGTCGGACGCGATGATGTAATCCTTGTCTTTCGTTCCAAGGGTTTTATTGAGGAACCGATTCAAATGACCTTCAATCCACCTGATGCTCAACTGCCCTGAGATTGTGATCGCCTCTGCAATATCAATGTCGTAGTAACGGAAGTACTCGTTTCCTACCGCACCGTAGGCAGAGTTGAGTTGGATTTTACGAACCTGTTGGAAGTTGTGGTACTTTGAGATGTCATTCTTGAGTCTAGTAATCTCCGAAGGATTGCCCTTGTTGCCAAGTTCCTTCAGTTCCCTCTTGCACTCAAGCATCTTCTTCTTGAACATTTTACGCTCTGCATACATGCGATCCATAAGAGCAGGAAGAAACCCTTGCTCTTGCTTATGGAACAAAACACAGTTAGCAGCAATAGAGAGATTAGAATCAGTACACTTAGAAATCCAATCTCCCACGGGTGCGCGTGGGCGTGTGCGCGTGAGCGGGTCCGTGTGCGCGGGTGCAGGCGCGGGTGCGTGTGCGTGTGCGCCCCCGTGCGCGAGGAAGTCATCGACCTTGTACATACCTCTGTGTCTGTTATCTGCCTTAGTCTCTGGACTGAGATTATACTGCATGATCAGGTGTGGGTAGAGAGAGTCTAGGTCAAAAGAAACAACCCAATCGTGATTTCCAACGATTGGTTCCTTGACATACGCTCCCTCGTACTTTGAATCTTTCTCCGAAGTCCTTCTTGGAGGAACAACAATTCTACGCTTTGTTAGGTCATGGTAAATAATAGTATCCCATGTTCGTACCTGACTAAACACATCAGGCAGGTTTACCTTTGCGTTGTAAGCAAGAGCGAGAGACAGTTCGAGTAACTTCAACTTATCTTCAAGTTTCTTGACAAGATCGACATCCTTGATGTTGTACTCTACAAACTTCTGAAAGTCGTTTC
>Ga0181344_1000345_pt1 | contig 18642 bp, 7 predicted proteins | sample Su13VDMLBDD_FD_130098 | JGI IMG/M metagenome (GOLD analysis project Ga0181344, IMG submission 130098) | Freshwater viral communities from Lake Michigan, USA - Su13.VD.MLB.D.D | ecosystem: Environmental > Aquatic > Freshwater > Lake | place: USA: Michigan | collected 2013-07-15
CAGCGAGGCGGCGGGAGCCAAGTGAACTCCGAATACGACGACTGGTACTCGGAGAACGCTCCATGCTCGACCGGATCATCGCCAACATCGCGCTCGGGATCATCTCGTACCTCGAGCGTCGAATGGAGCGTGGCTCCCTGGCGGTCGATGCTGACGTGGATCGTGATCGTCTTCGTCGTGGTGGCGCTCGGATTCGCGCTTGGCTGCGGAAACAGGGCGGTGTTCATTCCCGACCAGAGCCCGGTGAGGCTGGGTCCGGGGATCAAGGGAAGGGTGTGGATGCTGGTTGACGGGCAGTGGACGCTGTCTGCGAACAGCATCGAGTTGCCGGAGGGCATGTACATCGTGCCTCCGAGGTTCGTCGAGGAAGGTGACCAATGACCGCCAAGATCCAGATTCGCCGCGACACGACCACCAACTGGAACACCGGATCCCCAACCCTTTCGCAGGGCGAGTTGGGATACGACACCACGCTCAACCAGTTGAAGATCGGAACGAACGTCTCCCCCACGGCATGGGCTTCGCTCCCCTGGCTGACGGGAACCTTCCCTGTGTTCTCGTCGCCGGCCAGCACCGATCTCAACAGCGCGACGAACAGCGTCCAGGGCGTGTACCGCTTCTCAAGCGGATCAGGCCTCACGAATGGACCTGCGGCTCCGATCGACATCAAGGCCGCGGACGGCGGTGTTTCGATGCTCGTCTGCACCTTCGGAGCGATCGTCCTCCAACAGTTGTGGACGGACGGAGATGGAACGCAGCCGCAGAAGACGTACTCGCGCATCTTCGACACTGCATGGCGTTCGTGGATCGCGCAGAACGCATGGGGAGTCAGCGCGACCGAAGGTGTTGATGTCGTTGCCAAGAGCATCACGCTCAAGGACACGGGTACGGGCCTGACCGTCGATGGGAACTCGACGCTGAACGGCACGACCACTCTTGGCAATGCCGATGCCGACATCGTCACGGTGCAGGCTGGAACGGCTGCGGATCCGATCATCACCACGGCTGGCGACACCAACACGGGAATCTACTTTCCAGCGGCAGATTCCGTGGCTATGGCGACCAACGGAACCGCTAGGTTGACCGTGGCGAATGCCGGAGTAACTATCGCAAACAATCTGACGGTTTCCGGTGCTTTGGCTGCGCTGTTGAACTGCGGTTCGTTTCGACTGACTTCCGTCGCAGATGCCACTTCCCTCACCGATGGGTTGAATCTGCAATCGCTGCTGGATCGCATTGCCATCATTGCTCCGGCAAGTTCAGCAGGTACTACCTACACAGCATCAAACGGGGCAAGTTGGACATTGACTAGCCTGAATCCAGTCACATGGACAGCGACCTCTCCTAGTGGCGGCAATTATGACGGGATCATCATTGCTCTTGACGGCGCCGGATCATTCCAGCCAGCATACTGCAAGGTTTTCAACAACGATCCGTCCCCCATCCAGGCAAATGCAGGCCTAGCAGCATACGGAATGTTGATTGCGATAAAGAGATCGTGACGCACATACCAGTCCAACTTCCGTTCAAGGGCTTCACGGAGCAGTCGCAGTTCAGCGCGGTTCCGCAAGGCATGACTCCGTCATGCCTCAATGTGATGCCGATTGATCCCTGGAACGGACGGACGCGGATCGGAACTCGAAACGGAACTCGGGTCTACAGCAGCGGAGACGTGCAGTTCCTTTCCTCCTACAGGATCTACGAAACAGGTACGCTCGTTGAGAAGATCATCCTCGTCCGTGGAGGAAAGATCTACTTCGGAGATCCGCAGGCCGATGTGAACACCACGGAGGCCACCGTCACCCTGTTTGGTAACGGTACGACTCAGACAACCGCATTTCTAAACACCTCAGGCTTGGTTGAAGGCGTTCAGTTCAACGAGCACTTCTACTTCGTCGACGGAGATCACTACGTTCTAGTGCATCTCGCGACACCGACGTCCGCCACGGCGGTGACGGTATGGGGAGATGATTCTCCTTCGCACGGCCCCTTCCACACCGACCCGTCCGGAGGCTACACCGCCGGCGATGGAACTCGGGCGACCCTCATCTGCCGATGGGGGTCGCGCCTGGTGCTGGCTGGCTACAAGAACACGCCCAACATCTGGTTCGCCTGTTCTCCCGATGACACCTGGCCCGTTGCAGGTGGTTCGGGCGGATCGCTCGTCGATGGATGGAGCGGATCGAATCCAATCGGCGCGGTCACCGGAACATCCGCGAACGAGTATGGAACGCTGGGTGATCCGATCGTCGCGATCTTCCCGTTCGCACAGAGCGGACTGATGTTCGCCTGTACCAACTCGTTCTCGTTCCTCACCACCGACCCGGTGTTCGAGGAGTCGGTCAACATGGTGAGCCTGACGCGCAGCATCGGCATCGCAGGCCGCCGCGCGTGGTGTCAGTCGCAGGAGAAGGGTGCTTTCATCCTGGCGAACGACGGCCTGTACTTCATCAACGCGAACGACTTCAACTTCAACCGCGCCAATCGCGTGAGCGCAGGGCGGCTTGATTCGTTCTTCCTACGGCTCGACTTCGGCGCTCCGGCGATCGGAGGAAGCGGATCGCTTGCGGGCGGAACTCTCAAGAACATCGCCACGGAGGACGGGAGCGGAAGCGGATCCAAGGTCAACCTCCAGACTGAGGATGGCGGCATCACAGATTCCGCGACTGCGGAGACGATCGACATCGCCGCAGGAATCGGTGCATCGCTCGTCGGCGGATTGTCGTCGGGCGAGGTGTTTCCAGTTCTATGCTACGACCCGGATCGAGAGGGTGTTTGGGTGTTCCTCACGGTCAACGGCGTAGAGTCCTCGAGCCTACACCTCTACTACGACCTCAAGACCGACTCGTTCTGGCCACAACGGTTTGCATCGACCAAGATGCTCGGCCCTGTTGCCACCACCTACATCGGTACGTCGCGGTCGAAGGAAGGTCGCCTGTTCCTCGGCAGCAGCGAGTCGATCAGCATCCTTCAGAAGGGTCAGCCCGTCGGGATCGATTCCTTTGACTCTGAGTTGAGCAAGGAAGCGCAGATCAGTCAGTTCGTCAGGTCGAGCCTCACGCTTGGGCCGATCATCGCTCCGCTTCCATACCGAGCGATGCTTTCGGAACTCCGGGTTGATCTTGCCGATGACGTGTACGAACTTCCATCTGGGTTCACGAACTACAGCACGGCTCCTGTCCTGAGCATCTCGGCAGGAGACACCGCCCAGAGCGCGCTCGGGTTGCAGACGGATTCGCTGTTCGTCATCAACCTCAACCCGTTGAACATCGACTGCGGCGCGGCGGTGGTGTCATCTCCGTTCCCGACCTATGACGGCGGAACGAGCGCGACGCCATCCCCTGACTTCATCGATGGGCGGTACGCAGTCCGTCCGTTCGGGGAGTATGCGCAGACCGACCCGTTCGCCATCGGAACCACGCGCGTCTACGATGGCCCCGGCGACTGGCTGATCCGTTGGGACAACTACCTGTCCTCCGACCGATGGACGATCGCCAAACTCGTCGGCGCCAGCTACGAGATCGAGTACTACCAGTTGACTCCGGATTTGGCGTCTCCGAACGGAGCGATGGTCACGATCCACGAGGATCCGATCAGCCCGGACAGGCCGGACAACGCCGACGTTTCTGGTGCTTCGTTCCCCGAATCTGAGGTCACGGAGATCGGTTCGCTTGTTCCCGGCAGGAACACGGCGAAGAAGTGCCGAATCAGGTCAGAGGCCATGTACATCACGGTCGCCAGCGACGGCAGACCGTGGGCGATTGAGCGGATGTCCGCCATCGTCTCTCAGGTCGGCAAGAGCAGAGGAGATCCCTGATGTCATGGTTTTCCGAAATCCTCAGCGGCGGAGCGGGCGCGCGTCAAGCCGCGATGTCGCGGGCTGGTCAGCAGGCAATCTCCGATTTCCGCGCTCTCGGCAAGGAGTACTCCACGCTGTTCGGGCCGATCATGGAGCAGATGTCGCGCGACCGGGCTGCGAACATCGGACTCTACCGCGAGCAGATGGGTCGCGCGCAGGCGGACTACACGCGGTACTTTGAGCAGGCCCGCACCGAATACGGAACGGGTATGCAGCGCGCCCTCGACGAGATGCGCGTCGGCCGCGAATCCACGATCGCCCTGTCTCGCCAGCAGACCGAGCGGCAGATGCAGCGCGCGAGCGCGGCGAACGCCTTCTCCGGCATCGGGCAGTCATCGTTCGGACAGGGACGGCTAGAGGCGATCGGTCGCCAGGGAGTGCTCCAGGAGGGCGCGATCCGCGAGCAGTACGCAGGCCAGTTGTCCGCGCTCGAGGCGCAGCGCGCATCAGGTCTGAGCGGAATCTCGGCGCAGATGGGGCAAGGTCTCGCGGCGCTCGGGCAGCAGCAGGCAACCGCGCTGTCCAACCTCTACCAGTCGTATTCCAGCACGATGTCCTCGTCTCAGCAGCAGGCGCTCGCGAACCAGTTCAACATGTACCAGCAGGGATACAACATCTCGTCGAACTACCAGGGTCAGGCAGCGCAGTTGTCCGGCCTGGCATGGAGCCCAGTGTCGCAGTTCTTCGGCAGCGCGCTCGGCGCGACGGCGAACTCGCTGTTTGGGACACCTCAGAATCAGCAGCAGGGTCAGGGATAAAGGAACCACCAATGATCGACGACGACTTCCTTCTCTCCATCGGTCAGGGCATGGCCGAATCGGACAACCCCTTCTCGCGTGGGTTCGGAGCATCACTCGGCGGAGGCGCGGCTCGCCGCATCAAGCGCCGCGAGGACGAGGATGCCCGCAAGCGCGAGATGGAGGATCGGCTCGCGCTGATGCGCGAGGCGTTCGGCATGAAGAAGCAGGAGCGCGCTGATATCGCAGCCGAAGACATCGCCGCGCAGGATGCTGAGATTGAGCGTCGCAGGAAGATGGGTTTCTCCATCGCTTCCCCGGGGAACCAAACGGACGAGGCGCGACTCGACCGCGACATGAAGTGGTTCGCGGAATGGTTCTCCTCGCTGTTCCCCGCTGAGGAGATGAAGGTGCAGGAGAAGCCGCCCGTCGACGTCACGCAGCCGGCGCCGAAGCCGAAGAAGAAGCCCAGTTACTTCGAGATGTACGGCGAGCCGATCTCGTGAAGGAGAACCAGATGGATTCCGTTTCGATCGATCCGACAGAACCGATGAGCGCGGAGTCCGTTCCAGGAGGGACGTACATCCCTCAGCAGGCGGCTGTCAATGTCCCTAAGCCGGCATCGCAGCCGCGCCGCGCGCCGGGCAGCATCATGGACAAGTCGATGTCCGATGCAGCCTTCGGTCGCGCCAGCGATGTGAATGACTTCGATCTCACGATGCGCGGCATTGCCGACGGCGATCCCATCGGTCTCGAGACGTTCGACCTCGGGTTCTTCGCAGACGGAACTCCGCTGATCCGCATCAATGGGGCGAACGTCCCGATTCGGCATGAGCAGTGGATGAGCCTGCTTTCCGCCCGCTCGAGCGCCCGTAGGGAACTCTCCGACCGCATGGAGTTCGCGGTCAAGGCGAAGAGGGCCCGCGAATCCGTCGCCAAGGTCACCGCCGCCATCCCGAACCTGCCCATCGGCATGGGAGAGATGCTCGGTCAGCAGGCAGAGATCGATCCGGATGCTGCGATCACCAACCTGTCGCGCATGTACCAGGCGATGATGAAGGACGGCGCGCAGTCGCTGATGGGCGACATCGGCGGGGAGTTGCAAGCCTGGAAGAACGACAAGTCGCTCGGGTTCATGCTGCGCGCCGGCAAGGAGCGCAAGGAGGTTCGGCAGAATCCCGCAGACCCGCGCCTTCCCCCCGTTGAGGTGACCATCCCCGGCATATCCAAGCGCGACGAGCGGGTTACCCAACTCCGATCATCCAGAAACCCGCAGGATGCGATGACCCTTCTCGCCTATGAGAAGATGGAGGACTTCGCGCTCGACCCGAACATCCGCAAGGCGTTCCCTGGTCTTCGGATCGGCATCTTTGACCGGATCGGGAAGTTCGAGCAGGATCGGTACTCTCCGATGTCGCTGTTCTCCCGGCTTCAGCATCTCGCGGCGTACAACGGCGGTGACTTCCCGATGACCGTTCCGCTCCAGCACGCGGGCGTGGTTACGCCCGATGCCAGCGGGCAGGTGAACAACGCGGTGGCCATCGCGCAGTACCGTGCGTATCTCGAGCAACTGGATCAGTTCGCGACCGCGCTCGGTTACGATCTGAGCAGCGAGGAATCGCTCAACATGATGGCGATCGAGATGGTCGGCATCGCCACCCGATCCATGCAGCAGGCAGGACAGCCGTCGCAGCAGCCGCAGGCCATGCAGCCGCAGCAGGCTCCTCGCTCACGGCCGCGAGCAACAAGGGGTTGACCATGCAGGACGCGACGTTCGGTTTCGAGTACTACCGTGAGTTGAAGGCGCTCGAGGAGCGTTTCGCGTCATCGCACCCCGGTCAGAACCTCAACGACCCGAAGAATGCCGGCTACAAGAAGCAGATGCTCAAGGACGCCGGCATCCGCGTCCGCCGATCCGTCTACCAGGACACGCTCGCCGACCTGCTCGAGTCCGGCGCTCCGGGTATCACCCGGAGGGAGAAGCCGATGGAGATCGGCGGCCCCGCCCCGGAGCAGCCGCTGTTCTCGAGCGACGAGGAGCGGACTCGCTACGCGGGACTCGGATACGGATCCGCGAGTCCAGACGATGACACGTTCGGTGACCTGATCGCTGATCAGGATTCCGATGCGCATGAGTTCGCCGTGCTTCGGCAGAACCAGTACGAATCCGGGAAGCCGATGCGGTACTGGGATGAGTACCTCGCATCGAAGCCGTCCAAGTTGCAGGCCGGCGTGCAGGGTCTGGTCATCAACGCGACGATGGGCTTTGAGGGTGGCGCGCAGGGCATCGGTGAGTACATCGGTACGACGATGACCGACATCGCTGACCCGCAGTACAAGTACGCGGATCGACTCGGCGTGAGCCGCGACGAACTCGAACTCGCGATCGCCAGAGTGGAGAAGAAGGCTCCGGCGGGCTTGGCGAAGATTGAGTACTACCAGGATGAGGGCGCTGCGCCAACGGAACAGCAGCAGCGTCTCTACGACCTGTACATGCAGATGCGCAGCCCGGTCGTTGAGCAGGTCCGCAAGGACTTCGGAAACACAGGTCGACGGTGGGCGCGAAACGTCACCGACGCCTTTCTTCCCAAGGGACTCGAGATTGCCCGCAGCACTCTTGTTGGAGCAAATCCAGAGGAGCCGCTGGACATCCGCGAGGACGTCGGTCGTGGCGGCGGCGGCGCGTTCGTCAAGACGATGGAGATGACGGGTTCGGCGCTCGGCGTGATGCCGTACAGCCTTCCTGCGATGGCGACCCGAAATCCGAAGGTAGCGGCCGTCCTGACGGCGCCGTTCTTTGCGATGGGGCATTCCGAGGCTTGGAACCGCCGAATGCGGATCTGGGAACAGCAGGCTGCGGAGGCGGAGGCGAACGGGGTGTCGGCTCCTCCTCGCCCGACGTTCGGAGAACTTCGGCAGCAGTCGAACTGGGGCGGACTCATTGAGTTCGGATCCGAGTTCACCATCGACCGACTCCAGGTCGCTCTTCCCGGGCTTGCCAATAGCCTCTCAAAGCGTGTCCCGAGCCTTGCTGGGCGAAGCGCGGATTCCGTGAGCAAGTCGGCGGAGGCGCTTCTCGATTCGATGTCGCGGCGTCGCGGCGCGCTCGGAGTCGCGAAGACGGCCGCCGTGGTCGCAGCTGGCGGCGCGACCGAAGCGATCGAAGAGGCGATCCCGGAGTTGGGCAAGGAGTTCACCGACCCGTTCTACATCCCCGAAGGCTACAGCAGCGACTTCTTCTCCGCGCAGACTGCGGAGAACATGGGAACCGGGTTCATCGCCGGACTGCTGTTCGGCGGTGGGCAGCAGGCCTTCGGCAAGGAAGCGCGCATGAGGCGCGCGGAGAACCGACGGTTCAAGCAGGCGGCGGAAGGCGCTACGTCCACGGTGGTCGGCGCGATCACCGACAAGGCGTCCCGGATTCTCAGGCAGCGTTTCGCGACGAACGCCACCGCCGCGCGAGGCGCGACCATGGCCTCGTACCAGGTCGCGGAGATCGGCGCGAACAAGCGAATCGCGATGTTCGTGAACCCGGATACGGCCGATGTCACGCTGACCGATGACGTTCGCGCGCAGATGGCGCAGATCGGAATCGCGGATAAGCCCATCGGTAGGATCAACGGCCTCGATGTATACGCGCAGGCGGCGCTGGCGGATGACGTCGCCTCCTACATCAACGACGGCAATGTCTCCGAACTGACCGGATACCCGGAACTGATGGAGCCAGGCCTGTCGATGGCCGGCGCGATCGTCGTGCGCAACAAGGCGCAGCAGATCGTCGATGCGATCCCATTCAGCGACTCGCAGGCTGCTGAGGCAGCGCGACCGGGCATCGAGCACACCGCCGCCCTGAGCGGATCCACCGTTGAGGTGGTGAGCGCGGACGGACTCGCAACCCTGTCGGAATCGATGGAACTACAGGTCGATGCCGATGCGACCATGCGGAAGATCGCTCCTCCGTCGAAGCGCGGCCTCCTTCCGCAGGCGAAGGCTCGCGGCCTTGAGGCGCTGCGGATCGAGATGTCGGAGGATGCGCTCGGAACGAAGGCGGCCGGCAAGGAGGACGAGCAGTTCTCCAGCCCGCTGCTCACGATGGCGGAGATCGGAAACGCGACCAACAAGGACGTTGAGGTCGTGACCGATGTGTCCGAAGTTCCGCAAAGCCAGCTGACCGAAGCGGAGCGCAACATCGGAAAGGCGACGGGCGCGAACCCGGTCATCGTCGATGCGAAGGTCACCTACAAGATCACCCGCCCCGATGGCAAGGTCGATGTCTACGAGCGCAGCACGGTCAACAACGGCGGCTATCTCGGCGAGGTTTCTCCGGACGGCCTGTTCCTGATCCGCGACAACGGCACGGCATTCACCAGCCGCAACGCCATCATGCTTGCGCTTCACGAGATGCGCCACGCACTCGTCGGCAAGAATCGCGGAGCGGCGGCGTACATCGCGAAACTCCTGTACCTCGACCCGGCGTTCGCCATGCGCGGCGGCATTGAGTACATGCGGGAGTACGAGCAGGTCAAGTCGCTGAAGACCGGGAAGTCGGGCGCGCTCGCCGGCATCGATGACGATGCTGCGGCGATCCTGCACTACCAGGCCAGCCATGCTGCCGCGCTTGCGGTGTTGCAGGACGAAGCCGGATACGCGCAGGCACTCCGGACTCAAAACGACCCCAACGCCACGCCGGAGGCGAAGGCTGTTGCGAAGGCTCGCATCGAGCAGCGGCAGACCGCCAAGGAGGAACTGAGCGAGGTCGAGCGGTTCGCCGAGGAAAGCATCGCGAACGTGCCGAACCGTGCGGTCGGTCAGGTCGGCTCTCGCGCGCTCGAGTGGGAAGGCATCCTCAAGGACTCCAACGAACGGAGCATGAGGAAGTTTGTCGCCTACTTCTCCCACGTGCTGGCTCGCAACGGATGGGCGGGGCCCGAGGCTCGTCAGGCGCTCTATGAGTTGCAGCAGCGCATGAAGGGAGTCGAGGATCACAAACTCAAGATCCAGCAGCAGATGGCTGCGGAGATCGAGAAGAAGTACCGCGACGATCTCATCAAGCACGCGCAGATGCGGGCGCAGGTCGCCCCGCAGGTTCCGCAGCAGGCCGCGCAGCCAGCGCAGCCGCAGCAGGTCGCCGCGCCGCAGCCCGGTCAGCCGGGATACGTCGGGCCAATGCAGCCCGCGAACATCGGTGTTCGCCCCGTGCAGTCCGTGTCTCAGCCGGGCGCGCAGCCGATGGCTGGATCTCAGCAGCCCACGGCGCTTCGTCCGAACCCGCCGCAGTCGCAGCAGCCGCCAGCCTACTCAATGCGTCCTCGAGCGGGCGCGCAGGCGGCGGGCATTGCGCTTCCCGGAGGGGATCGCGACGAGCAGATCATGGAGGCATCGCAGCGTCTCGCGGAGTTCTCCGCGCTTCCTGACGATCAGAAGCCGTCCGCCCTAGCGAGCGTCGTCGGCATCCTCGCGAACGTGATTCCTCTGCTTTCGCAGACGCAGGCTAGCCTGGGTTCGACGGGGACAGGCACGGCAAGTGGCGGTGTTCGCAGGCCTACGATCCCGCCGCCGTCAACTGCGGAAGTCGCGCCCGTGACCGAAGCGGAGCCGGCTACGCAGGAGATGCCTGCTACGCAAGGGATGCCTGTCGGCGAGCGCGAGGCGGTCGCTCGCCAGCGTGCGGAGCCGATGCTGTCGTTGCGGCGTTCGTTGCGAGGAGAGTGGTGGCTTACCGAGAATGGCCCCGTGTTTGCCGATGGCGATTACGGCGACATGAACCACGCCATGATCGCGAAGAATGATGCAGTCAACAGCCTGTCGGCGTATCTCTACCAGCAGGCGAATGCATCCGGAAATCCTGATTTCATTGAGCGCGTCAAGAATCTCGAGCAGGCTGTAGAGCAGAACAACGAAGGAATGATCGACTCGGACGAGATGGCCAATGCCGTGCTTGAGGCCGTCGGCGCGGATGTCGATACGATCGATGAGTGGACGAACAGAGAGGCGGAGAAGCAGCCGGAAGGCAGTCGTGAGATGTTCCGCATGATGGTGCAGTCTGCGACTAACACTCTCCGCGATGACCGCGAGTATGGTCTTGCGAAGGGATGGGTTCGCGTTCTCGGCAACAACATCCAGATGCCGAAGATGAGTGATTCCGCGCTGAAGGAAGTCGCTGATCGCATGTACGAGGCAGAGGGAGAGAATGTCCTCAACCAAGAGTTCACGATTGAGGACATCGCTTCTCGGCGCACATACGACGCCGTACCGTTTGAGGCTTTGGAAAAGGGAGTTCGCGGTATTGCGCCGTACCGTGGTGCGTTCTTCTCAATGCGCCCGGACATTCAGCGATCATGGGAAAAGACCTCTAAGGCTGTCGACGGCGGGACGCTGACCACGGTCTACACCGGAAGCCCTACGGGTTTCATGGAGTTCGATTCGCAGCGCATGGGCAGAACCGAGCGCCCGGTTTCCATCGGAGCGGCGACATCTTCGACCACGACGGATGGGATGTGGTTTACCGACAGCAAGAATGCTGCCTCCGATGCTGCAAAAATCAGTTCGGTCAACATGATGCCGAGGGTGTCGCGCATCCTCAACGACAAGACCATGCGTCTTGCCGCTGGCCTTCCAGCATCGGCTCTTCGCAAGTTCGAGGAGAACTTCGGTATGCCTCTCAAGGACTACCGTGTTACCCCGGAGAATCTCGCGGAGTTCATGGACAACGACGGCGGCAACTACGAGGGCGTGATTAGTAGCCATGCGAAGTTCCTTTCGGAAATGATGGGTAACGATCCGGCTGCTGTCGCGAAGATCGACCAGGAGTTCCAGGGTACTGACATCGCTGTGAGTGCGGCGTATCTCGCCGGTTCTCGCGGCGGAGTCATGCGCGGAGCGAATCTCAACCTCGAGAACCCTCTGATCGTTCCGTTCAAGCAAGGCAAGATGGTGAGCACGGAGCGCGGCCTCGTTAGAGACGATGAGCCGTTCATCACCCAGGCGTCCGATGCCATTGACCAGATGCAGGCCAATGGCAACGACGGCATCATCATGGAGATGCCGGACGGCGAGCGCAGGTACTTCGTCCGCAATCCATCGCAAGTCGCGGTGACCGGAGCGGCGCGCGATTCGCGGGAAGCGTCGATGCTGTCGCTTCGCCCGCCTCGCAAAGTCGATGGAAATCTCTTGCGGAAACTCATCCGCAAGTACGCCAAGGGCGACATTAGTCCGGAAGAGTTGATTGACGAAGCGGAGTTGTGGGATCTCGTTACCCCTGACGAGGTTGATCAACTTACCGAGATAGATCGGGCAATCAGTGTTGGAGGCATATCGGCGGCTGGATCGACGAGTGTTCCAGAAGGATGGCTGAATCGCGGCCAACACCCGCTTCTGACGCTTGCGCGGAACCGCCTTCGCGAGTCGTCGATGATGTCGCTCCGCCCGAGTGCGAAGAAGAACCTCCAGGCCGCCGCGCGCATTGAGAACGCGATGAAGATCGCGCAGGGTCAGAAGTGGCAGAAGGGCATCGATCTCAAGCGCGCCATGCAGGATCAGGTGGAAAACGCTGCTTCCGCCGAAGGCGTCGATCTCAAGGAGTTCAACGAAGAAACCAAGCAGCATCTCATCAACGTCGGTCTGAGCGATGCCAAGTTCGCGCTGAAGCAGAATCCGCAGGCGGTCGGCTGGTACGACGTCAAGACCCGCATCGCGCTGGCGGTAGCGTCTCTGGTGCATCCGGAGATCGCGCTCGATCCGAATGCCCGGTTCGCCTACGTCTATGCGGTCGCCGTCACGTCGAACGGCCTGGAGGTGGGGCAGAACTTCTTGCTGGCTGACCGCGTCTACCGCAGGTACAAGGAGACGGGTCGTATGGATCCGTCGATGGCCGTCGGATTGCAGGCCGTTGGAATGAAGGCTGCGCTCGAGCAGTTCAACGACCTCAAGGCGAAGTGGGGACTCACGACCTTCCGCCAGTTCATGGTCACCAACTTCAAGGTGTCCGAACTCAAGACGCTCGGCGAGGACTTCGTTCCCTCCGGAGAGGCTGCGGAAGCGGAGGTGCGCGGAGCATCGATCATCGGCCCGAAGATCGGAAACGGGTTCTTCGCGAACCTCAACGGTCTGTTCGATGCGCTGACGATGGATCGATGGTTCGTGCGCACCTGGTCGCGCTGGACGGGAACCCTCGTCGATCGCCGTCCAGAGGTCATCGAGGAGGCGGTGCAGAGGTTCTCCGCTGCGGTGAAATCCCTCCCGGCGGAATCGCGAGTTCGCATCAACGCGCTGTCGAGCGGAATCCTCAACGGTGGAACCGCGCTCGAGCAGGGCGTAAGGCTGTCGAAGTTCTTCTCCAAGAAGGAGAACCGCGATGCCATCGCGAACGATTCGGCGCTGGACGAACTGCGCAAGGCTGCGAATCGCGTGGACGCAGCGGAGCGCGGTGAGAAGGAAGCCCCGTCGGGCGCGGCAGAGCGCCAGCAGATGCGCGAGGTGATGGAGGAAATCCTCAAGCAACTCCGCAAGGATCCTGCCTATCGGAACCTCACGATGGCGGATTTGCAGGCCGTGTACTGGTACATGGAGAAGCGCCTGTACGAAAACGCCAAGGTCACGGTTGATGACAAGTCGGACGAGGGTTATGCTGATGAGGAAGCGCCAGACTACGCGAACGCATCGATCGCGGTGGCGCGAGAAGCGGGAATCGAACAAGCCGCAATCGACCAGGCGGTAAGGAGCCAGACCAATGGACTCGCAGCAACAGCACGACCAGCAGCGAATCAGCCGCAAGTTCGCCGCAAGCCCGGCCTCGAGGTCCACAGTGGAGGCCTTGCTCGCCGCGAAGCCTTCATCAAGTCAGGAGCAATCCGCAACGTCAGTGAAGGCCGGCGCGCAGGAGAACCTTCCTTCGCTTATCAGCGACGCGGACGCGAAGTTTCTCTCGGAACTGGGGTTCTAAAGAGGAATCGAGCCCTGCTCGAGGCCGTATGGGCTCCAGGTACGCGACTCCGCAATCGGTTCCGCGCAGCCGGGATGATCGCCCCCAAGTTCGGTGAACTGACGCAAAGCAAGGCATCCGCCAAACTGTTCCATGCGGCCCTTACCAAAGCGAAGGCCAGCAACAAGCACGGCGCATCGGTCTTCGTCTACCCACAGGCGGAATACGCGGGGATGCGGATGTTCCTGTCCGAGGATGGGAAGACGGGCGTCGCCATCAAGCCGGATGGCGACATGGTCAGCGTGTTCTCGCATGAGACTTCCCCGCAGGGAAGAGCGGCCGTTGAACTTGCCGTCATTGCCGGCGCGATCAAGGGCGATGCGTTCGACACCGTGCTCCCGGAGATCTACGCCGATCATGGCTTCAAGGTGGTTTCGCGTCTGGGCTGGGACGATTCCCAGGCTCCGAGCGACTGGGACAAGACTCGGTACAAGCAGTTCAACAACGGCGAGCCCGATGTCGTGTTCCTCGCATACGACCCGTCGTATCGCGGCACTTACTCCCGCACCGATGTTCCCGTGTCGACGGATTACGATGCGGCGGTCAAGGCGCAGTCTGACGTGGTTGCGGAGATCAGCCGGGCGAATTCCACCAGCATCGCCGCTCCGAAGCCGTCCGACCAGGTCGACGCGATGTTCTCGATTCGTCGCGGTCTTCCCGGAGTCCGCGATGAGGCGATGCTCCGGTACATAGACAAGTTCGATGAACTGCTCCGCTACCAGCGCGAGGCGGAGGCGCGGGGCATCAACATCCCGCCGATCCTCAATCCGTACATCGGAGCCCGGCTCCTGAGTGGACGGCTGGGTGCGATGCAGCAGGAGGCGGAGCGCAACTACGCCGACCTGCTCCGGCGTATGCACCTCGACGGCGTGACGCTCGCGGAGATGGATGAGTTCCTCACGGCGCAACACGCCGAGGAGCGCAACATCTACGTCGCGACCATCAACCCGGCGTTCCCCGACGGTGGTTCGGGAATGTTCACGGGCGACGCCCGCAACATCATCCAGGCCGCCGTCAACAACGGTCGGTTCGGAATGCTGAATGGGTACGCGGAGGAGTGGCGGCAGATGCTGCGCGACGCCCTCGACGAGCGCCTCGCGAACGGCCTGATCAACCTCCAGACCTACAACAACCTGACGGCTCGCTACCAGAACTACGTCCCGCTGCGGGGCGCTCCCGTGCAGCCGAACGACGAGGACTTCCTCGACTTCGGTGAGGCCGGCGGCCGTGGACTCTCGACCACCGGGCGCGGTCTTCCCGCTTCGATGGGTCGGCACAGCGAGGCGGAGGCGGTCACCTCCCAGGTCGGGTACGTCCATGAGGACACCTTCCGCCGGATCGAGCGCAACAGGATCGGGCAGTCGTTCCTCCATCTGGTGCAGGCCGTCAACGACCCGAACATGGCGGAGGTAGTGCGCCCGACGCGGCGCGCGATCGTCCCGACCTACGCGCTCGCCCCGGGCGGTGGCCGCGTCCGGACGGGCGAGGAAGTCCGGGTCATCCATGACCCGACGTGGATGACCGACCAGCGCCACTTCGGTTTGTACACGGATCATGCCATCACGATCAACGGTCACAACTACGAGCCAGGCGACCTGATCGTCATCCGGATCAACAACCGCCGGCTGGCGGATGCGATGACGTCGCCGAGCCTCGAGTTGCGTTCGTTCGAGCGCGGGCTGCGGCACGTCAACAACGCCTGGCGGTTTATGACCACGGGCCTGGGAAACCCGACGTTCCCGATCGCGAACATGTTCCGCGACGTGCTGACGGGCATCATCAACAACTACGCGGCACGCGGTGCGGCCGACACGCTCGGGATGATGCGCCGATGGTCGGGTGCGTTCGGAAATGTCTTCCGCGATTCGTGGGCGGGCAGAGCGCCGACGGGTTCGTATGGCGACTTCGTGGCAGCTGGCGGCGACCAGTTGTACTGGAGGCCGAACGATCTCGAGGTGAAGCGCGCTGACTTCGATGCGATCGCGGAGCGCGTGGCTCGCCGCGATCCCAACGACCGCACGCTGGCAAGGGCGCTGTTCGGCTGGTATCCCGCGTTCTTCGAGGCTGCTGAGAAGGCAACTCGCGTCGCCCAGTACGAGCAGCGCATGGCGACCGGAGCGGCTGCCCCCGAAGCGGCGCTCGCTGCCCGTGACCTGACGATCGACTTCGCCAAGGGCGGCCAGGCGAAGCCCGTGCTCAACACCTGGTACATGTTCCTCAACGCGGGACTCCAGGGCAACGTCAACCTGCTGCGTTCGATCCAGTCTGCTCCCGGAACCGTCCCGGCTCTGATCGGCCTTGGGTTTGCCAACGCCGCGCTCGCCCGGTTCATGGGCGGCGATGACGAGGACACGAAGCAGGCGAACGTCGACAACATCCCTGAGTACGAGCGCACGTCGAACATGTACTTCTTTGATCCAAGCGGATCGGGGAAGCACGTGAAGATTCCCCTGCCCTACGGCTACAACGTGTTCTTCAGCATTGGTGTGCGCATGGCCGATGCGGTCTATGGCCGCAAGACATCGTCCGACGTGCTGAACGGCACGCTGGTCGATGCGCTGAACGCCTTCAACCCGATGGGCGGAAGCGGCATCAAGTCCGGAGGAACGGCGCTCGTCGCCGCCGCCGTCCCGACGATGGCGCGCCCGGCGATCGAACTCCTCGGCAACGAGGACTTCGCCGGACGCCCGATCGCGCCGACCGTGTTCGATCGCTTCCCCGGGCCGCGCTCGCAGAACGCATTCGATGGCACTCCTGAGGGGTACAAGCGTTTCGCCGAGACGGTCAACTCCATGACGGGTGGCGATGAGTTCGAGGCGGGCATGATCGATGCCAGCCCCAACCACATCCAGTATCTGCTGGGCTACTACTTCAGCGGCACTGGTCGCCTCCTCGACCGCGTCTACAAGGCGGCGCTGTCGAACGAGGAGGTCACGGCGAACGACCTCCCGGTGCTGCGGTCGTTCGTGGGCGATGCGAAGAACGACACCCGCGCGCTCTCGCAGAACTTCTACGGGCTGCTCGAGGAGATTGCGCCGGCGCGCCGCCGGATGGACTTCGCGACGGACGAGGCGAATCCGCTCGTCGACCGCCAGCGTGCAGCCGCGAACATCTCCAACGCCGAGATGGCGAACGCCGAGTGGATGAAACTCTACGAGAAGGAACTGACCCGGCTCCGCAAGCAACTCAAGACGGCGACGCCCGAGCAGCGCCAGGCGATCTTCGATCTTCGGAAGAAGATGCTCAAAGCAGCGGTCGCCAAGAAAAACGAGTTGACAGACATCGGACTCGGTGTAGAGTGAGAGCATCTTTTCCCCCATGCGCGGACGCCACCATCGGGTGGCGTTTGCGTTTACGGGAAGCATCCCGCAGCAACGTAGAAATGCTCAGGGGATAAGACACGACCCGCCCGAAGGCGGGTCGCGTCATATGGTCTGGCTGCGGACGGATCAGGTTGAGGACGCAGCCAGCAGCACACCAATTGCCTCATTGGGCGCACCGGCCGCCGCTCCGTCCCTGAGCCGCGCGACCGCCGCTTGCATCATAGGGAGTTCGTCCCGCTCGCAAGCCATGAGCAGGATTCCGTTTTCGCCCCACAACGGATGGTGGATCTCCGGGAGGACGTGGTGCTCGGTGATCGCGGAGTCATCCGACCACCATCCTGCGTCCGTCACCCCGTCAAAGGCGGGTTTCAGCGCCGCCAGGACATTGTCGAGGTCGCGACGCCTCTTGACCGCCGTCAGGGGGAGAAGGGCGCAGACGGGATTCTGGAGCCGTTTCTGACCAAGCCCGAGATATCGGGCCAGTTCGCGGTACTTCCTGACAGCCCGGTGCTTGACCATGTAGTGGACCCGCCCATTGGGGGAGAGGGCGGCGTCCGGCCATCGGATCCTGATTGCGTTCACAGCCGCCCCTCCTCGAGCGCCTTGATGCGCTCACCGATCCACCTCATGCACGGCACGGCCATGCTGTTGCCGAGCGCCTTGTACCGGGGGCCGTCGGCGGCCGGCTTGCCCTTGTGGAGTACGGCCGTCCAGCCATCGGGGAATCCCTGGAGCCGCTCGCACTCGACGGGCATGAGGCGGCGCACCACCATCGCAGGTTCGGTCAATGTCGGAGCGCAGATCGCCGGCGGGTTCGACCCGCCATGCCCACCGAGTTTGAGGCATGGAGAGCAGCCGTCCTCCCGCACATCCGGCGCGGACATGTTGCTTGAGAAGGCGACGACCTCTTGCATCCCACCCTGTCCGCCGCGCCGCAGAGTACCGATGCCGTCGTTGACGGCGTTCATCTCGCTGTTGAGGCCGATGCAGACGTTTGGTTCGACGGCAATGGCGTGCATATCCGTCCCGCGGCCTGCTCCGATCGTCGGGGAAATGTCCTTGCCGAAGTTGGTCACGCCCTTGCATCCCTGCATGTCGATGGTGAACACCGACTGCGCGCCAGTGGTGTCGAGCGTGTAGGCAGGGTCGGCATCCGCTCCGACGCCGAAGCCGTTCTGTCCCTTCTCCATGCCGCGACCATCCTGGATCGGGATCGCGACCGCGTGTGGGCCGCGGGCGATCACGGTCGGCACCGAGTCGGACTTACCGATGAACGACTGGTACTGCGCGTTCACGCCCTGGTTGAACGCGCTGCGCTCAATGACGATCGTCTCGGATCCATCGCCGCACGTCCCGCCCTTGCGCCGCAACGTGCCGCCGACATCCTCAGCCCGGTACTGCGCGAACTGGGATTCCACCATCGGGATGAACTGCCCGTTGGAGAAGCCGGCAGTACCGAACTTGGTGTGGACGGTTCCCATCGTGTGGCCGACCATTGGGATGAAGTGGCCGTTGTCAACGGACTGATTGCAGAATCCTGCGCCGCCGGCCTTGGTGTCGATCGTTGCCATCGTGTCACCGACGATGGGGATGAGGTGACCGGACACAGCGTGCTGCACCTGGAGTTTGTCGCCGCCGCATGAGCAGTCGAGCGTCCCGACCGGGTCGAGGACGGCGAGAAAATTATCCTTGTCAGGCATCCGCTGGTCGCACCCCTTGCGGGTGATGGTCGATGCTACATCG
>Ga0181344_1000346_pt1 | contig 18610 bp, 2 predicted proteins | sample Su13VDMLBDD_FD_130098 | JGI IMG/M metagenome (GOLD analysis project Ga0181344, IMG submission 130098) | Freshwater viral communities from Lake Michigan, USA - Su13.VD.MLB.D.D | ecosystem: Environmental > Aquatic > Freshwater > Lake | place: USA: Michigan | collected 2013-07-15
CCAAACTTAACAGCTCCTTATGATGGTAGCAATCCAAATGCTCCATTACCTCCATTTGATCCTAGTGCTTATCAAGCAATGCAATTACCTACAGGATATGTAGGATATAGTAAAAAAGATCCTACCACTGGTCAATTTGTTCCTATTGAAAATGTAAGAAAAGATGATTTATGGAAACATTTATCAGGTAGTCAAAAATGGAACACTGGTCAAACAGCTACACAAAAAGTAGGTAGAGCTATAGGTGATGTAGGTAGTGCTGTGAATTATGGTATGGCTGTAGCTGGTGCATATTCTAATTATTTACAAAATAATGAGAAACAGAATGAATATAATAAGTACATGGAAAATATGGGCACAACTGCTTCATTATATAATCCTAGTGCTGTTGGAACAAGTAGAGGTGATTATTCTGTAACTGGTAGTTCTTATGGTCAATTAAGACCTAATCAAATGGGTAACTTCTCATGGAAAGGTACAACTTCAGGTAAACAATATGGTGCATATGGTGGACAAACAATGTACACTATTGGTGGTGGTGTATTTGATGCATTACTTACAGATACAGATGCTTCATCTCCAGTGGTTTATAATCCTTTAGCAAGTATGCCTTCATTCCGTCAACCTAATGCTGTAGATAACACTTATGTTAATAAACCTGCATATGTTGGTAAACCTAAAAATAATGATGGAGCAGTAAATATAACTTCAGGTACTGATATTGCAACAAAATTAAATAACCCTACAAATATGATTTATCATCCATGGATGTCTAAGTTGGGGGCACAACCTTCAAGTATTAAACAACAAGATGGTGATGGTGTTTTTGCATATTTTCCTGATATTGATACAGCTCTTAAAGCTTATGAAACTCAATTATTTGGAGAAGTGGATGGTGTATTTGATAGTAGATATTATAAACCAAATACCACTATTGATAAAGCATTAAGAACATGGAGTGGTAATGGATATGGTGGAAACATATATCCTGAAATTGCAAACAAAACACTTGCTGATGTAACACCTGCTGAAAGAAGAGAATTAGCAAAAAGACAAATTAAAAGTGAGTCTGGTGCTATGTATTCTAAACTGAAAAGTAAAGGATATTTTAAAATGGGTGGTAGCTATCAAGAAGGCGGTATTGTAGAAATGTCTGATACAGAGATAAAACAATTCCTTGCAAATGGTGGACAATTAGAATTTTTAGATTAACTTTGAACATCTTATAGATATGAAATATAAAGTAAAAATATTAAAAGCTCCTCAACAAGAAACAGAGGAAATGAAATATGGTGGTCAGCAAGGCTTTGGTCTTGATATTGGATCCCGTAGAATCTACACAGATTATACACCGGATCCATACACTACCGGTATATCAACTAATCTAGAAGCTGTTCCAAGAGATCAAGCTAATATAGAAGCTGAAAAAGGTGAGACTGCTCTTGTGCCTACACAAGATGGATTAAGACATTTTAACATTGGTGGTAATAGACATGTAGATGGTGGTACCCCTTTGAATGTACCACAAGGAACATTTATATACTCAGATACTAAAAGAATGAAACTTGGTGGTTCTGTATTAGGAATGTTTGGTAAAAGTCCAAACTCTAAAAATAAATACACACCGGCTCAGTTAGCAAAACAATATGATTTAAATAAATATACTGCTATTCTTAATGATCCTAATGCTGATCCTATAATGAAAAGAACTGCTCAGCTTATGATTGAAAATAATCAAACTAAGCTTGCTCAGTTGGCTTTGGTCCAAGAAGGTAAGAAAGGATATCCACAAGGAGTTCCTGCTGTAGCAAAAGGATATGTAGAAAAGTTACAATCTAAAATGCAACCAGAACAAGAAGAAATGGAAACTTCTGAAGAACCAGGTATGATGTATGGTGGTATGTATCAATATGGTGGTGGTTTAATGCAGTTTGATCCAGGTGGTTATGTACCTTATGGTGGAAATAAATCTGGAAGTGTATATAAAACAGATTATACACCAGAAGAAATTGCTAGTCTTGCAAAAAGAAAAGGTTATACCGGAGAAGCAGATAACTTAGCATTACAAAAATGGATTAATAAAGCAGGTAAAAATATACCTGAAGATAGTAAAGTTGGTGATTTAACAATGAGTGCTTTAAATTCTCTACCTAATGTAGATGCAAATTTAGAACCTGTTAATACTACAATGGAATCAAAACCTGTAGGACCTTCTCCAGTTTCATCTACATCACTTAATCAACAAATACCATTTAGTTTTCCAGCTATGGGACCTACAGCATCTTATCCTGGTGATCCTAATGACTATAAAGATAATAGCATAACTCCTGGTACAGCTACTGCTCAAAAGAGTAAAATTAAATATGGTTGGACTAATCCTGATAAGTTAGCTATGGCTAATGAATTATACAACTTAGGTAGCATTAAAAAATATACACCTTGGGCTCCGCCAACACCTAATATGGTAACTGCTGATTATACTTTTTATTCTCCTGAAAGAGCTCTTGCTGAAAATGCAGGACTTGCAGCTGATATGGCTAGAGCAAATGCAATGTTATCTGGACCAGCTAGTAGACTTGCTAATACAAGTTTATATGGTAAAGCAGCCGATTCAGCAGCAAGTATTATAGGTAAGTATGCTGGATTAAACACTAATATTGCTAACACAGCTTCTGAAACAAATGCAGCATTAGCAAATAAAGAAATGTTAATGGGTTGGCAACGTGCTAAAGATCTATATGATGCTGGTGTTATTTCTAATCAACAATATGATAATGCAACAAGAGCTGCTAGAGCTGCTGCAGTTAAACAGTATGGTCAAGGTTGGAATAATGCTTCTACAATATACAATATGAACAAAACAGAAAGTCCATATTATGCTATTAATCCTGCTACTGGTAAAATGGTATTCCATAGTCCAAGAGCTGAATCTGATTTCTATAGTGGTAGATTTGGTCAACAGCAAGATCCATTAGCAATGTATGATCAATTAAGAAAAACATATGGTGATGAAAGAGCTTTAGAATTATGGAAGACATTATATGGTAGATCATCTAGTAGAGATAAAACAACTACAACTACTAAAACAGCAACTGGTACAACCAGAAAGACAAGTTATGATGATGAATAGTAAGTTTAAACTAAATAAGTTTAGTTTCATTTTGTTAAACTTTTAACGTATATTATTAATAGAGACACCAATTTATGGCTACATATTTACAAGGAGTAACAGACACAGGTTTAGAACCTATAGGTGTCAGCCCTAATTTCCCATACATGATGAATGCCTTGCAAAAAGCAACGGCAGCATATGATGCTAATTTCAATAAAATAGCAGCAGGATACAGTAGTATTCTAAATGCCCCTATTACTAATACTGAAAGACTTAAACTTAGAGATGAATATTTAAATAAAGCTAAAGAACAAATTAAAAATTTAGCTGGGGCTGATTTATCTATACAAGCTAATGTAGAACAAGCAGATAATGTATATTCTCCATTTTGGCAAGATAAGGGTATGATTGCTGACATTAGTTGGACAAAACAGCAAGACAATGAGATTAGTAAGCAAATGTCAATGTTAAACTCTAATGATCCTAAGGAAAGAGAATTATATTCAAACATTCCTATGGATTTGATGAATTATAATAAGAACAAAGTTAAGAATGGTGATGTTAATGACATGTCTATTTATAACACTCCTATTGTAAAATCTACTCCTTTTTACAATCAGGGTAAAGATTTCATAGAATGGATAAAAGCTAATAACTATGAAATTAAATCTGTTAGAAACGGTGATGGTTATATAACCACTGTAACTAATGGTCCAGAAACTGTAGGTACATATTATGATTTATTTAGAACTTTTGCTGGTAATAAATATGATCCACAAAACATGCTTACTGGACAATACCAAACTAATCAAGGTATAAATGCTATTAAGAATGAGTATAAAAGAACTAGTGGTCAAGATATAGATGATAAGCAAGCATTAACTATGCTTCCTCAGTTTTATAAAAATCAAACTGTAGAAACATTAAAAAATGCTAATAAGAATATAACAGAAAAGTTAGCTTTATATAAAACACAAATGGATGAAAGACTTGCTGCTGATGATGATGAAGGTGCACAAGTTATTGCTAATAATGTTAAGTTATTAAGAAGTACATATAAAGAAAATGAAGATCACATAACTGCTTACAATAATCCTAATTCTGAAGAGTATCAAAATATTTTAAAAGGTATTAATAATGATCCTAATACTTATTTTGGCCGTTTATATGCAGATGCAGAAGCTATGAGAGCTGCAAAGGCTGCTGCTAATAAACAAACTTTGGAAATTAAAAAAGATGATGGTTATTGGGAAGCTAAAAGACTTCAGCAAGATTGGGCTATACATAGTGATAACATGGCAAGAAAAGATGCCGAAATAAAAAAAGATTATGATTTAGCAGCTATTAAAGGAACAAGTAAAAAAACATTAGGTACTGGAAAAAGTTCATTAGATAGTGATAATGATGGTACACCAGATGCATTAGAAAATATTGTTCCTACTGTTAATCCATCAAAAATTTCTTATTTATTAGAAGATCCTTTTAATAAGTTTGAAAGTATGATGATGAATATTAAAAATGATGCATTAGCAAATAGTTATAATACCTTTACAACTAGTTCACCAGCAATGGATAAGATAATTTTATCTAGACAAGCTGATGCTATTTATAGTGCTATTAAAACTAATAATTATAGTAGTGATAATTATAAACAAGCTTTTAATGCAGTTAAAGAAAATTTAAAAAAGCAAGGAGTTGATGTTTCTAAAATAAACGGACCTTATGCTTTAATGAATGCTGCTTCTAGTAAATATCTTACAGATGCTGCTAACATTATTGATTTAGCTAGCAGACCTGAAAATGCTGGTAATAAAGATTTACAAAAGCAAGCTCAAGATGAACTTAAAAAGTATGTAGATTTACAAAAAGCTCAAACTGAGTTGAATAATGCATATGCTAATGAGCAAGCTTATCAAAAAGAACTTACAAATAATTTAAGTAAAAAACAGTTTGAGAATACAAGTACAGCTTTATATAGATATAAGTCAGGTAATGATTATAAAGTAGTTACGGTTCCTAACTTAATAACAGACTTTAAAATAAATAATGAAACTGCCTCAGCAATACTTGAAGGTAAAGTAGAAGCTAAACCAATTATAAAAGAAGTAGTTAATGATTTAGCTCATGATGCTTATGCAACAAAAACAATTGGTTATACATATTTAGTAAGAGAAGGTGGTAAAGTACATGATGTAACTGCTGTTATATCTAAACTTAATGGTGTACAAAATGGTTATGAATATGATAAAAATTTAATGACTGGGTTTAAAGACCGTGTTAAGAATGGTAAAGAAACATTAAGCAAAACACTTAATTTCCCTAATCAACAATATTATAAAGATATTGCTGGTCAACAAGGAGTTACTCTTACATATACAGCTGTAGAAAATAAACCTGATGTTGCAGATAATATAGCTAGAGATGCATTTACAGGGCAAAAAATAGAAATGATTAATGATAAAAGAACTATTGTAAATGCTGGTAATACTGATCAACAAGATGCCGCTAATAGTTTAATAGATCTTATATCTGGTAATCCTACCACTAATTTGGCTACTGTAAACTTATATCCTATTTCTCCTGGTGATCCAAGTAAAAGAGCTATAGGTTTAAAGTATGATTTGACTAAGTTTACTAAAGAACAACTAAAGAATATTGAAGTTGAAAACTTACCACAAGGTGGAGAAATTATTATACAATTAAATGCTGATGCAGAAGTAGCTAATTTTCCGAGAATTACAGATAGAGGTTTTTATAATTTGATAGCAAGTACTAATACTGATATATCAAAACCTGCTATTGTACAAGACCCGGTTGAAGAAAAAGCTGGGCTTAAATATGCTATTTATAAAAGACAAGATGGAAAAATCATGTTTAATACCGGTGTAAGAATAGCTGTTCTTAATAATGACAAAACATCCTACAGTTATAAATGGATGGATGCTACTGACCCATCTAGAGAATATAACCCTAATGTGTTTTCAGAAATGCCTAATACGGTTAGTATTGATGAATTCATACCTAACATTAGAGCAAACAGTATAAATAATATGGCAACTAACTTCCAAATTATTAATTCTGTGGTTCCTCCTAAAGATGTAACTACCACAATTCCTTTAGATAAAAAAGCTGAATATCGTAGGGTTTTTGAATAATAATTAGTAACTTTGTAATAGACACATACACATTAGATTTTTATGGCTGATAACAATATAACTGTACCTGGAGTTTTTGATAAAATACTTGACACTGGTGCTAATGTACCTGATTTGTCTACTGGCATACAAGGAGTCCCTAACTACCAATATTTTGGTTCAAATCCTGTAAATCTTAGAATGCCTTCTTTTGGTAGTTCTATGCCTGCAATATCTAATAACAACCCAGTTGCAGATGGTATTAAAAATATGTTTGCTCAACAACCAAGTTTTAATACTTTAGGTCAATCTACTGAGTTCAATCCTGAACAAGTTAATATAAATAGATATAAAGCTTCTCCTGACTTTTTTAAGTTAGGTGTTAGTTTAACTGATAATAATGAAGAAATTTATGGTCAAAACCAATCTTGGAGTGAGGTTTTAGGTAATGGTATTACCGGAATGAGAAACCTTGCTTATAATGGTTTTGTGGATAATGTAAAAGGTTGGGGACGTTTAACTGATGCATTAGTATCATGGGATTGGAGCAAACTGCATGGTGATGCTGCATCTATGATGGAATTGGATAATAACATGAAAAAAATCATGAATGACAATCCAATTTATGCTACAGAAAAAGGAACAGAAACATTTTGGAATAGAGAAACATTTGGTAATTTCTTACAACAATCGGGTTTTACTGTTGGAGCTCTTGCTGAAGTAGTTGCTGAACAAGCAATTACAAAAGCTATTGAAGGTGGTTTAGCAATGAGTGGTATTGGAGCAGGTGCTGCAGCTACTATAGAAGCTGCTGAAGATATTAGTACTACAGCTAAAGTTGGTAGACTTGCAAGTTTTTTCAGTAAGTCAAAAGAGTTTTTTGATGCTGCTAAAAATTTTAAAGCATTAAAAGCAGCAGGTGATATATGGAAAAGTGAGTCTGCAGTTAAAGCAATCATGAGTGGTGTTGGTGATGTAAGCATGCAAATTGCTAAACGTTTACCAGTTGTAGACTTAGGATTAGAAATGTACAGAGCTGGTAAGGCTGGAGGCACTGCAATGGAATTAACCAAGATTGGTGTTGGTGGAGTAAAAAGATTGTTAAGTGAATCAAACTTTGCATTCACTGAAGCAAGAATGGAAGCTGCCGGAACTTACACTGATTTAGTAAATCAAATGAATGCTGACTACTATAATAGAAATGGTCAGTATGCACAAGGGTCTGATTTAGAAGCTATTAATCAAAAAGCTATGAAAGCTGCTGATGGTAACTTTAACTTTAATAGTGCTATATTATTTACTTCTAACCGTATAATGTTTAACAACCTTTTCAAAGGAAGTAAAGCAACATCTAAAATGCTTAGTGCATTTGGTGAACAATTAGAAGATGGTAGCCTTAAAGTACTTGGTAAAATAAACGGCCGTACAACTGCACAATTATATAAAAGTGCAATAAAAGATTTTGGTCAAATATCAGCTGACTTTGGTAGAACAAAAGCATTAACTGTTGCCGGTAAAAGCATCATGGCTAGTGCATTAAACTTTGAAGTTATAGAAGGTATTCAAGAGTTATTACAAGAAGGTTCAAATGAATACTTTAAGGATTACTACATGGATTCTTATAAAGCAACATACAATCCATTAATCCAACCTGATAGTGAAAAAAGTTTAGATGAGGCAATAGAGTCTCAAAAAAGTATGCAAGGGTTAAAAACTTTTGCATCTGGTGCTTTAACTGGTATGTTAATACATGGTCCTACCGTATTGGTAACCAAGTCTTTAGAAAAAGCTTCAGATAAAATCACTACATATAGTGATACTAAAAATCTCACTCCTGAAAAGAAAGCTGAGTATTTAAAAAATAAAGCTGAGAGAGAATCTGCAGGAGAAGAGTTTAGAAATAACTTTAATGCTATAGCAAAAGATCCTAGTAAGTTCTTTGGTGAGCATGTTAGAAATTACAATGTTCAAAAAGAAGGTGCTGCAGCATTATCATTAGCAGCTAAGCTTGGAGATAAATTTGCATATGAAAATGTCCGTACAGACATGATGCATAACATATTAATTCAAGCCGTAGCAAACAACACTTATGAAGCTTTAGTTGATACAATGAGATCTTATGGTCAGAATATGACTAAAGAAGAATTTGAACAAGCATTTGTTGGTATGGATTATACAGCAGCTAACAAGAAAACTGCTGAAGATTATGTAGGTAGAGTTGCTGATTCTATTGAATCTTATGTAAATACAAGAGGAAAATTAGTTGCTAAGTATGGTCATATAGCAAATCCAAATAAGTATAAGTTTGGATCAAAAGAATGGCTTGATGAAAGTATTAAGTTTAAAACATTAAACAACTACATTGATATCTTAGCAGGTAATGAATTTAAAGCTGCTGATGCATTAAACCGTAATATTGCTTTATTCCAAAAAGCTGCAGCTAACAAAAACTTAGGTTCATCTTTAGCAGCTGCTTTCCAAATCTTAGGATCTGAAAGAAACATGCAACAAGAAATGGCTGTTCTTAAAGCTGAGTTAGTTAATAAGAAAAGTCAACTTGATGCAGCTACTAATGCAGATGATAAAGTATCTATCCAAAAAGAGATGGATCTTAAACAAGAACAACTTGATGCATTAAACAGTTGGAATGCTAATAAAGAAAATGTTACAGATGGTAACAAACAAGAAACTTTTGAGGCTTTCAAAAAGTATGTTGAAATAAAAAATAGAGAAGCAGGTAAAGATCAGACTATTAATATACAAGATATTGAAGATCATTACCTTGACTTTGTAGATTATATTAAACTTAATGCAAAAGCTCAAGAACACACTGATGCTTTAAACTTCTTAAGTAATCCTGAAAACTTTAAAAATATTCATGACCGTTTACAAAATGGTGCTAAAGATGCATACTTTGAATTATTAAAAGATGCTGGATATGATTATATTAAAAAGAATAGTGTAGATAAAAACAAACACTTTATTATACAAGCTCATGGTTATTATGCCGTATATTCTCCAGAAGGAAAATTAGTTGGTATATCTGATAATCAAGAAGATGCAAATAAAATAAAGAATGATAGAGATGCGGCATTAGCTGAAAATCCAGATCTTAATAAAAATACTGTTGATATAACTTACACTACAGCTAGTGGTGAAACCAAAACATACCAAGTAAATGAAGGTGATGTTTATGTAGGTAATTTATATAAATCTACAAAATACTCTGGTGTTAAACCTGTAACTTTATTCAATAATGACAGAATTAAGATTGTTAGTATATCTGATGATGGTAAATCTGTAACTATCAAAGTTAACCAAGAAGAACCTAAAGTTATAGATGCTAATGAGTTAGCTCAAATAATGTTTGAAAACAAATGGAGAAAGTATGAAACATTAAATGCTGACCAAAAGTTATATCTAACATTAAGAAATTCTAAAATAAAATACCGTGTTCTCAAAAGAGATGCAAAAGGTAAAGTTATTAAAAATGAAAAAGGTGCTTATGAAACTATTGAAGTGACTGGTAGAGTTACTTTAGATAAGAAAACCAAACAAAACTTGATGTTTACTTATATTGATCCGGTAAGTGGTAAAACAATAGATGTAGATTATCAACAAAAGTATGTAGTTGAAACGGCAGAGCTTAAAGCTATTCTTAAAGATGAAGAACAACTTTTAAAAGAGCAAGAGCAAAAAGTTGCTGAGAAGTTTTCAAAACAGCAAGAATACTTATCTAATCTTATATCTCAAGTTGAAGCTGAGCTTAATACTATGCAAGCTCAAAGAGATAATAATGAAAAAGAATTTGAGGCTTTACAACAAGAACTTCAAGATTTAAATAATAAAGTGGCTGAGGCTGCTGCATATATACAAGCTAATCCATATGTAAAAGGTAGAAAATCCAATGCTTACAAACAAATGGAAGAGTTTACTACTACACTTCCTGCTATTATTGAACAAAAAGAGAAGCAGTTAGAAATGTTAGTAAAAGAAAGAGAAAATCTTTCTAATATATTAGAAGCTTTAAATCAAGCAAGTGAAACTTATTATAGTGGTTTAATTGAATTAGAAGAAACAGGTACACCGTTTTTAGCGGATGAAACTGGAACTCTTTATGGTAATGAGCAAGAACAGCTTGATAATGTTGAGCAAACAAGAATAACTACAAGATTTACAGCTGACCAGTTAACTAAAATGATTGGTGATACAGAGGCTGAGATTGATGCTATAGATGAAAGAGTTAAATACTTAACTTCTCATATAGATAATATAAAGTCTTTATTAAAAACTGTATTAAGCTATAAAGATGTAGTAGATGCATTAATGGATATTACTGACCGTGACATGTTACGTAATCAGTTAAAATTAATGGAAAGTCAATCTTCTGATGATCCTGCTAAAATGCAGCTTATTAAAGCTATCCGTACAGGATTGGCTAAAGGTGAAAAAGGTATTGAAGCACAATATCTTTTAGAGTTAATGAACCGTTATAAAGAGTTTAATAATGAGTTTGAAAATTTGATTAAAGAAAGAGATGTATTAGCTCCTAAGTTATTCAGACTTAAACAATCATTAGAACAACAAAATGCTGCTGACTCATTAAAAGAAAGAATAGACTTCTTAAAGTTTATTCAAGAAGGTTTAATGAATGAATATAAAAGAGGTAAAACAACTGTTCAACCTACAACAAGTTCAAGTGATGCTGAGCATAATCTATTAACAAATCCATCAGATCAAGAAATTAGTAATGAAGATGGTGTGTTTGACTATGATGTTAAAAAGCCTTTATTAGCTGTTAATAGTTTATATGTAACTACCGGTAAGCACTTTGTTGATGATGCTGATACTCAAGTTAATGAGGAAAGTGGTAATGCAAGATTCTTTAAGTTTTCTCAATCAGTAGACTTAGCTAATTCCAATTATTTCTTTTTACCAATAACTGTAGCTAATGATACTTACGGAATAACAAGATCTGATTTATATGCAGATGATATTAAACTTGTTGCTGTTAAATTACAAGACGGTGTATATAAGTTTGTAGATGAAAATGGTGAAGTATTAGAAAACCCTACAAAAGATAACATGATCTATACTTCTATGAGAGGTAATGATAAAATGTTAGGATCAGATGTAGCAGCCGCAGTTGACTATGTAAAAAGTACATTTACCACAAAAGGATTTACAGATGCTGAAATAGCTCAAGAAATAGCTAAGTATAAAGCATTTAGAGAAGCAATTAAAACTGCTCCTGCAGATAGCCCTATGTACTTACCTATTAAAGGTAAAACTAAAGGTATAGCTGTTATTCTTCCTAAAGATGCTGCAACTGGTCTACCTCAAGAATTATCTTTAGAAGGTAGATTAATTCAATCTGGCACTACGGATTTCATGAATATGAAACACCCTGATGGCCAAAGTATAAGAATGTTTGTATCTACTGCAAAAAGTGTTAAAGTAGGTGTTAAACCTGGCCGTTTAGTAATGATGAAAGCAGACGGTACTGTATTTAGAGTGTTTAACCGTCAAGCTACTGAAGCTGAAAAAGATAACTTTATTGAGCTTTTAAAAATGCTTACTGGTTTATATGGCCGTAAAGCTGATAGTTTATCACGTCAAGAAAAACAAAATTTAAATGACATATTAAGTTATTTAACTGGCTTTACACATTGGACAACTACGGATAGTGAAAGTAAAAGTGCTAATAGATTTTATATTAGTTCTCAAGATGGTATGCTATATAAAGGAAATAAAGGTATTCCATTTACTGTAGCAAGTATAGAAGAAAATAAAGCTGATTTAGTCAGTGGTTTATACCATCAAGTTAATAATAAGTTGTTACTAAGTGATAAACAATTTGTTCAACCTATTGTAAAAAATGGTAAACTTTCTGTAGAAGAATATAAAAACTACAGTGAATATGTATTAAGTGATAAAAATGCTAATGGTAATGACCGTCAGTTAGGCCCTGCTGTAGTGTACACTAATATACCTGTATACACTACTGATACAACTACTCCACAATTAAAAAGTGTAAACTTGTTGTATGACAATCCTAATGAACCAGTTCTTCCTAAAAATATACAAGTTGTTCAAACTCAAGCTGGAACACCAGCATTAACTGTTTCTAATACAGGTTTTGTAGATACAAGTTCAACACCAATACCTTCTACTCCTAGTGCTGGTAATAAATGGGTAATATCTGCAACTCCGGCTCCTGTTAATCCAGAAGCTAATACAAACAACTCTCAGATTCAAAACCCTAATCAGACTGTTGCTCAACAAAATCCTGTGCAACAAAGTACTGTTAACAAATGGGCTATTTTAGCAAATCCTCCAGCTTCAGCAAATACACAAGCTACTGTAGATACTACTCCTGCTCCAGCGGCACCAGTTAATCCAGTAACCGTAGATCCAGTTGCTACTGTAACTCCTGCAGTTGCGGATATATTAGGAATGACACCTTCACAAAAAGCAATGTTATTAACAAGCATGGATCAAAATACTACTTTTGATATTAATGATGTTGATGATATAAATGCTACTGGAGATATTTACTATAGACTACATATTCAAGGTCAAGTAATTAGAACTGAAGAATTTAGTGCATTGAGAGAATGGTTTAATAAAAACCTTCCTAACATACCTGTTAATAAAGTAGCAGAACTTATAGATGGTAAAGCTTGGGGTGCATTTAAAAATGGTGCAGTTTATATATATGAGAATGCTGAAGAAGGAACTGGATTCCATGAAGCATTTGAAGCAGTTTGGAATGCATACTTATTACCTAGTGAACAACAAGATTTAGCTAAAGCTTTCCAAAGTAGACAAGGTGAATTTACTAATCCTTTTACTAATGAAACTAAAGCATATGCTAATGCATCTATGTATGATGTAAGAGAAATGCTAGCTGAAGAGTTCCGTAGCTACATGTTGAATGAGAAAACGGCAGCACCTAAAGAAAGTGCTATTGTTAAATTCTTTAAAGATTTATGGAACTTTATTAAGTCTTTAGTAGGTATGTCTAAAGAAGAAAAACAAACTTCTGAAGATTTAATCAATAAGTTATTTACTAAGATTAATGAGGGTAAATTTGCAAATGCTGTTCAAGTAAGAAACTCTAGTGAAATGGGTACTTACTATAGACAAGTTATCCCAGAAACAACACAAGAGTTTACAAGTTTAGTTACAGAAGGTTTAACTGCATTCTTTTTCCAAAACTTGTTTGCTAATAATAAAAATATAGATTCTTTAGTAGATAAGAATGCTAACACAAATGAGCTTTTGAAAAAGATCTTTATGTTAAGCATGCGTAATTTACATAATAACCTTATGGGTAAAAACTCTATATTCTACAAAGAATATGTATTACCTGAGCAAAACAAAATTGGTAGAGAGTTTACACATGAAGAAATAGCTAGTTTATTTGAATTTTACTTTACTCCACAAAATAGATTTGCTAGCATGTATTCTAGCATTTTCTTAAATCCAGCAGCTGTTTTTTATAACCTTAAACAATCTCTTTCTAAATTTGGTATAGAGTTTAAAGAAAAAATATCTGATGAGGAAGAAGCACTTGTAGAGGATAAAGAAAATATCTTAACAGATAGACTTGGTATTAAGGACAGCATGACAATTGATCCTAAAAAACTTTCTAGTGTTTCATTTAGAATGTTGATAGGTTCATTAACAAATGATGAGTATAATGCTAAAATAACAGCTGAAAACCCAAATCCTATAATTAGTAAGAATAATACAATAGGTGTTCCACAACTAGTTAATTATGAAGCAACTATGAATATGTTGTTAAATGAATTAAATAGCACTGTGTCTAGATATAAGGATGGTGAGTTTGTAGATGCTCTATCTTTAATGATAGAAAAACTTGATAATAAATACTACAATAAAACTACCGGCCGTTATAAAGATAATTATGTTTGGATTGAAAGACTTAAGAAAAGATTAAAAGCAGGTAAGTATGGTGAGAATATAGAATTGAGTAATGATGATATCCGTTCTATGATTGCTTTTGAAAAAAGTTTATCAAACAAACAAAACATTCCTTTAAAAACCATTATAGATAAAGATGGTGTAATATATGATAGTAATCCTATCCAAACAGGTAACGGTAAAAGAGTTCTTGAAGTATGGGAAAATAATGTTATTAAAGATGTACAACCATTAGCAACTAAAGGTAAAAATAACTTATTAGGTATTGATGATAAAGGTATGGTGGTTATAGATAAAAATAGCTACCAATATGTAGGAAACCCTAATGATAAAACTCAAGCATTTATATTAACTTCTAACCCTAGTTTTGAACAAAAACTTAATATTTTAGAATTATTAGGTATTAAGTTTACAGCTTCAGCTGCAGAACTTAGACCATATGCAAATGTAATTAATGATAGCTATATTGCTATTATGGAACAATTACAAAGCATTGCTAATCCTATAGTTTCTTTAGATCAAGTATTTAAAACAGACAGAGTTTCTTCTAGAATTAACAAATTAGTTGAAATTGAAGCAGCTTATACATCTGAAGATAATGTATTAATGCACACTAATGCAAAAGGAGAATCACAATATTCTATTACATCTCCTTCAGCAATCACTTATGTATTGTCATCATTAAACTCTGCAGCAAACCTTAATGACTTTATTAAATCAAATCCTCAATTTGGTAGAGTGAATACTGATGGTACAGTGGAATTATTCCCTTATCAAGCAGGATCAGAGATATTAAAACTTGGTGGATTAGTATTTGATGCTAAAGGCAACAAAAGAAGTAACATTCAGTATCACTTGATATCTGGTATGGCACATGCTGAAAGTGACGGTAAAAATACAGATGTATTAGAATACCCTGATAGAGTTTCTCAAGAAATACATTATTTACTTAAGAACATTCATTATACAGTTATTAATTCAGATAAGTCTAATGAATTTGGTCTTGGTTATGATAAAGCATTTATAAATTCAAGAATGGTTTCAACATTAATGGATGAAACTACTAATGTTGCTAATGAAGCTTTATTAAATATCTACCGTAACTATTTATTAGATGAGGTAAATGCTGCTATCCGTGAAAAAGAATTACCTAGCAATATTAATTATTACTCTAAAGATGTTGTAAAACTTGGTCATTTTAATGAGATATTAGGTGAGAAGTTAATGCAACAGTTTACTACTAAAGTTCTTGATAGTAAAGCTAAAAAGAAAATGACTGCTGATGCTTTTGTTAATCAAGCTGAAGTTGACATTGCTATAACTAAATACTTAAAAGGTTTAACTAAAGAAACATTAGAAGGTTTAATTAATTTAGATATTCTAGAAAGAGTTCAAGTTGGTGTTGCAGATAATGGTAAACCTACATATCAATACACTACTAATTCTATTTCACATGAGTTATTAAATAAAGTTTTAGGAATTACTGATGTTGAAAAAATGGATGAGTATGATGCTGAGATAATTGCAGCATACTTAGCAATAAACAAACAAATAGGTGTTGTTGAACAACATAAAATGTTCTATGGTCACCCTGCTTTATATAAAGACTTAGCAAAACGTGCTAATGGTGTAAACTCTACTAAAGATGCAATTGTGGATAACCCAACTGTTATCAAGTGGATGGATGAAAGAATGAAACGTTTTGATGGTAAAGTTAGAAGTAAAGATGATATTCAAACTTTTAATAATGTAGCATTCAAAGATGTAACAGCTGTAGCAAAAATGTACAAAGACATTGCTGAAGGTATGTATGCATCATTAAAAAATGATCTATCTAAAGAAGAGGCTGAAAAGAATATTGGAGTTAAATTTGATAGTAAAGGTAAATTCAAAAACTTTATCTTAGATGGTAAGAAATTTACTGGTCAAATTAAAGCATATGTAGAATTAAATGAGGCGGATGGTCAAGGATGGATTATGCCAGACATGTTCCGTGATATGATGTTCTTAAGTAGTAAATTCAGTAAACAACAAGAAAGACAATGGGCTTATGAAATGGCTTATGAGGTTGTTGCTAGAAATAACAAATCTAAAAAAGATGTAGGTTATAGAAAAGCTACTGAAGAAGAGTTAAGCAGATCTAAAGAAATACTTAAACAAGGTAATCCTGGAATTATATTACAGGTGTTAAAACCTCAATACTTTGGATATGCTGCTAATAATAGCATGATGCAAACTGTATTCTTAAAACACTCGGTTCAACCTAAGTTTTTCCGTCATGTAGAAGGAACTCAGTTTGAAAAAATGTATCTAACTGCACAGAAAAACCAAATAGATATTATTGGTTTTGAATCTGGTGAAAAAGTGGGTGCAATGATTAACTCTAAAGGTGAGTTTACATCATTCTATAATGATGAAGGTAAAATCAATTTACAGGATGATTTATCATTAATTGAAGGAATGTCTATGCAGACTCTTTATACCAGATATTATGGTATTCAAACAGAGCAGTCTTCATTGGCTAAAGATAAAGTGGTAAGAGGTACTCAGGTTACAAAACTTATTATGTCTAATTTCAGAGATGAGAATGGATATACAAGTAAGAAAGCTGAAAGTCTAATTAAGAATTATAATTCTACTTTAGAAGAAATGATTGCTTTAGGTAAAGAAGAGTTATTAGATGAACTTGGAATTACTAAAATGGCTGATGGTAGTTACCTTACTACAGACATTGAAAAAATGATCAAGCTTTTAAGAGCTGAGATGGATAAGAGAGATCTACCTGATAACTTAATTGATTCTATCAATATTAATCAAAACAGAAACGGTTTACTATATAAATTTGATACTTCTGCTAATAGAGATAAGATTGATAATATATTAAGTTCTATTGTAGACAGCCGTGTTATATCTGATAAAATGCATGGTAAAGCAACCGTTCAAGTTGCTAATACAGGATATGAGTTTGCTGGCCGTGAAATGATGTATTTAAATGAGAATGGTGTATATGAATCAGCTACTGATAAAGAGTTAACAGAAGATCAAGAAAAGTCTTTAGTTGCTGCTTCATCAGATCTTAAGTTCTATACAACTGAGAATGGTGGTATATCTAAAATGGAAGTTTACCTACCTTGGTATTTTAATGGTATTACTCCAGAGGAATTAGGATTAAAATTACAGAATGGTGTTTACTTAGTAGGGGATAAGATCAATAAGTCTTTATTAGAAGCTGTTGGTTTCCGTATTCCTACACAAGGTATGAACTCTATTGAGAACATGGTTATAAAAGGTTTCCTACCTACATCAGCTGGTGACATGATTGTTGTACCATCTGAGATTGTTGGAAAGTCTGGATCTGACTTTGATATAGATAAATTGCAGACATACCTTCCTAACTATTATATATTAGGAAAAACAATTAATGTTATTGATCCTAGTTTATATACAGAAGAAATAACTAAAATTGCTAAAGCATCATATGCTGAAAGTATTAAGTTAAGTGAGCAAGGTAATGAGTTGATAAACAACTTGTTAGCTGATTTAGGAACGGATCCTGAAGAAGAAAAGTATGTTTCTAAGTTTGTTAAAAACTATAAAAAACAAATCTTACAAGATAGATTTAGAACTATCATGTCTGATATTATTTCTCTTCCTGAAAACTTCCGTCAACTTATCACTCCTAATGGAGCTGAAACTTTAAAATCATTGGCTAAAGAAGTTAATGAACTTAAAGGTATTAAAGATGCTGAGTCTTCAAAAGTAAAATTATCTGAGTTTATACCTATGTCTGAAACCAGAGAAAGATATTTAACTGGTAAAAGAATGGTGGGTATTGCAGCATTACAAACTACATCCCATACAATGTCTCAAATTGCAGGTATTAAACTTAGTGGTAAGTATGATGCTAAAATGTTATATTACTTGTTTAAAAATACTAGACAAAGAGAAGTTGTTATTAGACTTGACCATAATGAAACTGATAAAGGTGAGCTTTACTTGTATGCTAAAAAAGGTAAAGATGGCCGCTGGATATCAGAAATGTTATCTGAAGGTCTTACTGGATTTGTGGATGCAGCAAAAGATCCATTTGTATTCTCATTAAACTTAAGTATGAATACAGCAGCAACCTGGTTCTATTTAACTAAACTTGGTGTACCTACTAAAGATATAGCTTACTTATTTAATCAACCAGCTATTGATAGTTACTTTAAACTAACAGCTAAGAATAACACTTTTGCTAAACAAGCTAATGGAGATAATTCAAACAAAACAATGCTTGTTTATAAAGCAATGGACCCTTATTTAGAAAAAGCATTTGGTAAAGATTATTATAATCTTATGTCTAAAAACTTAGATAAAATAAACAATACAGATAGCTTACAAACTGGTATTACCAATTTGCTTCAAACTAATA
>Ga0181344_1000348_pt1 | contig 18598 bp, 22 predicted proteins | sample Su13VDMLBDD_FD_130098 | JGI IMG/M metagenome (GOLD analysis project Ga0181344, IMG submission 130098) | Freshwater viral communities from Lake Michigan, USA - Su13.VD.MLB.D.D | ecosystem: Environmental > Aquatic > Freshwater > Lake | place: USA: Michigan | collected 2013-07-15
TGGTTATGGTACTGTAACATTTACAAAGTTTGTTAAAGGTTATATGAGTTCTCAAAAAAGAGAACAAGCAATGAAGGAATGGTTTAAAATGCAAGATGTAAGAGTTGAAGCTCCAGTTACTAAATTCTTTGAGCAAAACATGGAAATAGCTAAATACTTTTTTAAAATCTGTGATGCAAATGTAGCGCATAGGTACGGAACTATAATTAACCATGAAGATAATGTAATGCATTTACCTTCTATTTATAAATTCCTGTATGATAATTTTCAAATTACATTTAGTGATGAAAGCAAAGAGAAAATAAAAAAACAAGCTAAAATTAATTACAATAATTTTTTAAAGAAATCTGAAATTAAAAGGTATGATGAAAAAGGTTATAATTCAATTGTACTTTCAGTAATTGATGACAATAATAAAACTTTTGAATACTATGTTCAAAAAGAGGCTTTAATATTCTTAACTTTAAAATTAAAAGAGCAGGGCAAAACATACGATAACTTAAAATCTTTAAAATGATGTTATGGATATAACTTACATATTAGCGAATATTTATAGCGACTTAGTTAACATCAAAACAATTAGACTATCAAATAATTAAAATTATTAATAACAAATATGAAAACACAAAACAATAATACTTATAAATTAAAAATTTGGGAATGTAACTCAAAAGGACAAGAAAAAATAGCAGATATATTTTTATTTAATACTATTGAGGAATTAATAGAATATGTTAAAGAAATTAATTTAGAAATGAAACCTTATAAAATGAATAAAAAAACAAAAGGATATTCAATAACAGCATAAAATAAAATAAATATGAAAACACAAAACAACATGACTTCACTAATTAGCCAAGCTGAATGGTGGGTAAAGAAAACACAGGTTAATCAAGTAAGAGGAACATTTGATTGGAAACTATACATGAAACTAATTGAAGCTAAAAGAAATGAAAAAAAGTGATTATCAATTTATAGCTTTTTGCTTATTTATAATTTTATCCTTACTTTTGAAAAAACATCTGTGAATGAAAACCGAAAAAGTAAAAATTACTGCGATTAAAAATAATCCAAATAATCCAAGATTAATTAAAGATGATAAATTTTTTAAGCTTGTTAAATCAGTAAAGGAATTTCCTCAAATGCTGGAGTTAAGACCAATTGTTGTAAATAGCGAAATGGTTATACTTGGTGGCAACATGAGGCACAAAGCTTGTATTGAAGCTGGTTTAAAAGAAGTAACAATTGTAAAGGCAAGTGAATTAACCGAACAACAGCAAAAGGAATTTATAATCAAAGACAATGTAGGATTTGGTGAATGGGATTGGGATATGTTAGCTAATGAATGGGACACAGAAAAATTAGATGAATGGGGATTAAATGTCCCAAATTATAGTTTAGGTTCTGAATTTAATAATATGAATGAAAATGATTTAGATTTAAATGAAGAATTTGACCCTGTTGGATTATCAAGTGGACTTCAAAGAGTAGTTTTTATATTTGATGGAAAAGATGAAGCAGAAAGTTATTTAAAAAATTTAAATGTAAAATTTGAAAAAAGAAATATGGCATGGCAAGTAAATCTAAGTTCCCTGTATACATCATAAGTAAAGGAAGATTTGAAAATCCTTTGACAGCTAAACATTTTAATATTTATAATATAGATTATTTAATAGCTGTAGAGCCACAAGAATATGAAAACTATTGTAAAGTATTAGGAAAAGAAAAGGTTTTAAAATTACCATTTTCAAATTTAGGACTTGGTAGTTATCCAGCAAGAAATTTTTGTTGGGAACATTCAATTAAAAATAATTATAAATATCATTGGATATTTGATGATAATATAAGAGGTTTTTCTAAATGGATAAATGGAAAAAAAGTAAAAATTAATGAAGAAAATAATCCCTTAATTTATATAGAAAAATATAGTGAAAAATATAATATAGATATAAACGGATTTGAATATAATAATTTTGTTGCAAAACCTCCTAAAAAACCATTTAAAAATAATATTCATGTTTATTCAGCATTACTAATAAAAAATGATTTACCTTATAGATGGAGGTTAAAATATAATGAAGACGTAGATTTATGTTTACAAGTTTTACATAATAAAGGTAAAACAGCAAGTTGTGTTTATTATATGACAAATAAAGTAAGTACTTCAACTAAAATGAAAGGCGGGAATCAAGATGAATTATATAAAGGTAATGACCCAAAAAAAAAGTTACTTAAAGCAAAAATGTTAGAAGCTGTATGGCCACAATATGCTAAAACTGTAATTAGATTTAATAGATATCATCATTTTGTAGATTGGAAAATATTTAAAAAAAATAATTAGTATTAAGTTGATTTTGATATATTTACAAAAAAAAACTAATTATGGAAATAGGACAAAAAGTAAAATGGAAAGTATCAAATAAATTAATGAATGGTTTATTTGTTCAAATTACAGAAGATAATAAAGCTGAAGTTATTTGTTATAAAATTAATAATACATCATGTTATTTAACTGTTTTTGTTGAATTAAATTTAATAGAATTAGATAATTAAATTATGCCAAGAAAAGGAGGAGTTCCTGAAAATCTTAAACCATTTAAGAAAGGACACGATGAAAGAAGAAACATGAAAGGAGCACCAGCTAAAATTCCTTCATTGGACCAATTACTTGCTGAAGTTTTAGGAGAAGAAAAAGAAGGTATTGAAGCTGCAAAAGCAATCTTAATGGCATTAAGAGCAAAAGCAGTTAAAGGAGACACAAAAGCTGCTGAAATATTACTTGATAGAGCATACGGAAAAGCAAAACAAACAATAGACCAAAATACAAACTTACAAGCCTTTACTATTAATTTAATCAATCCTGAAGATATTAATAAAGTAAATAATCTGTGAAAATTCAGTGAACACGACAAATGTATTTAGTAAACTTTTAACAGCAGATACAAGGCTTATAATTAGTCAGGGTGGAACTTCATCCAGTAAAACGTACTCAACACTTCAATTACTTTATTTAATAGCTTATAAAAGGCAAGGAACTCATATTTCAATAGTAAGTGAAACACTCCCACATTTAAAAAGAGGAGCAATGAGGGACTTTTTTAAAATATTGAAAGAAGATAACCTTTATTCAGAAAAAAACCATCACAAGTCAGGAAACATTTACAATATAGGGGATTCAATAATTGAATTTTTTAGTGCAGATAATGGTGACAAAGTAAGAGGAGCAAGAAGGGACTATCTTTTTATTAATGAGTGCAACAATGTAAGTTTTGAAACTTATAACCAGTTGGAAGTAAGAACAAAGAATCAAATTTATTTAGATTACAATCCAAGCCATGAATTTTGGGTACATGAAAACCTTTTAAGAAATGAAGTTGAACACACATTTATTAAATCAACTTACAAGGATAACCCTTATTTAGATAACAATATAGTTAAGTCAATTGAAAGTAGAAGATTAACAGACCCAAACTGGTGGCGAGTATTCGGTGAAGGTGAACTTGGCTTTGCTGAAAGCTTAATTTTTACACATTGGAAACAAATAAAAAATATTCCTGAAGGAAATGTAGCATACGGGCTTGACTTTGGTTACAATCACCCTACTGCATTAATTAAAGTAACTGAATACGATGGAAAGTTTTATGCAGAACAACTAATATACGAAAGCCATTTAACTAATCAGCAACTAATTGAAAGGCTTAAGCAATTAAACATCAATAGAAGTGCTGAAATATTTGCTGACTATTCAAGACCTGAAAGCATACGTGAAATATATTTGGCAGGATTTAATATTAAGGATGCTAATAAAGATGTTAAAAAGGGAATTGATAGCGTAAAATCAAAAGACCTTTACATACATGAAGGCTCAATTGATTTAATTAAAGAACTTAGGTCGTATTCATGGAAAAAAGACAGAAACGAAAAGTTATTGGAAGAACCAGTAAAAACTTTAGACGATGCCTGTGATGCTTTAAGATATTGCATACATACTTGGAAAGAACCACAAATTACATTTATGAAGCCGAAAATAACTACCTTTGGAAAAAGAAACACTTACACATGATACAAGCGGAAATAAAAGGAATAATTTACAATGTACCAACAACTTGGTATGATGTACCTTACAAAACAGCAATCGAAGTAGTAAATGAAAAACAACCTGACAACGCTTTATGTTTGCTAATTGGAATTGATTTAGAAACATTAAACAGCTTACAAAGTAAGTCAGTTGCAACCCTTTACAATTGTGTTTCTTTTATTGAAGATATTTCAATAATGGAAAACAATGATGTGTTGGAAAAATATCAGTCATTTGATTACGGAAGTATGCCTTATGGAGATACAGAAAAAGTAAGGCAATATATTTCAAAGAACAATGATAAAAGCTTTTTAGATTTAGCACCTGAAGTAATTAAATTGCTTACTGGAGACGATATAAGCGAAGAACCTTTTGCTAAAATAATTGGAAGTGTGGATTTTTTTTTAAAGCAATGGATGGTTTCTACAGCCAGTACGATGAGCTTAACGAAAGTTCAAGGGATGAAAAAAGCATCAGGGCAGGAGTTGAAAGGCTTGACAGATTCGGAAGCTTCGGTACTTACGTTGAATTAGCAAGACGTGGAGCGTTAGGCAGTACGATTGACGAAGTTTTAAAACAGCCTACAAGAGTAGTTTATCATTTACTACTATACGATAAATTAAAATCAGATTACGAACGTGAATTAATGAAACAGAAATGAAGCCAACAGAATGTGCCTTTTATCTTATAGGAAAGTTTTATATTAATACTGTAATAAGGAGCAAAGAGGAAGCTATTAAATGTAGTATTTTAGCAATTGATGAAATTTTAAAAGATACCACAAAACAAGATTATTGGATTGAGGTAAAAGAAATACTTAGTAAATTATGACTATAATTCAAAATATTAGAGAATCAGTAAACAATTGCCCTTCATTAACCAGTCCTTTATTCGTACATGGAAGGAGTTCAGACACTGCTTTAGATTCAGCAAAGGAACTTAATATAGGTACTTTTGTTTATTTAGAACCTATTACAAAAACAATAGGCATTACAGACCAATTTAAAACAGATGCAATTGTAATTGGATTCTTAACACAGGATGAACCTGATTCTGAAAGTGATGAGGTGATAAATGAGGAAAGCCAATTATCAATGGAAGAAAAGATTGCACAAATGGAAACTGAATCAATAGCATGGTTAAATTACTTTTTAGATAACTATACTTATTCAATTTCAGGAACGTTTACTTTGCAACCCGTTTATAGAATTAAAGGTGTTATGACTGGAGTTTTATTAACCTTAACAGTTATTGAACCAAATCAATGCTAACTTTAAGCCAACAGATTTTACTTGAACAATTTGCTCAAAAGGTTATTGATGACTTAAGAATAGTTTTAAAAACAAAGCCTATTCCAAGAAAGTCGGTAAGATATGAACAAGGCAAAAGGATTGAAAAAACTTTTTCAGCTCCAGTAAGTGCAAGTGGAAGATTGGCAAATAGTTTACGCTACGAGATTACAGATAGTCAATTAGTAATTTGGGGTGAAGATTATATTTATTTTTCAATATACGGAAGAGCGCCAACAACAAAAGCAGGAAGTGGAACTGTAAAGGATAAAATAAAACAATGGATTCAAGACAAAGGAATAACAAGCGATATTTCAGAGAATCAATTAGCTTATTTAATAAGTCGCAAAATTCATAGAGAAGGAAACTCCATTTATTTATTTAGTGGTAAAAAGAATACAGGCTTATTAGATAATGTAATAACAAATGAAATGGTTAAGCAGTTTAATGATAAATTTACAAAACAAATAGAAGCGGATATTGCAGCCGAATTTAATAAGGACTTAGGATAAATGGCAACAAACGTATATTTAACAGACGCACCTAACTATCTTTGGAATGCAGCTTATTCCGATATTATTTATTTATTTGATTTTAAGCAATACCAAGTATTTTCAGCAACTGAACAAATAGCATCAAGCGTTGGAACTGGAAAAACACAAATCAATCTTTATTATACTTGGGATATTAATCCTTCTAAAAACGAATATGTTTGGATTGACACAGGAATTTATGCAGGAAAGCATAGAGTAATAAGTTCAACAAATAATTCAGTTATAATTGATTTCCCTTTTGATGTTAATATAACAGGCGATGTATTCATAAAGTCGCTTAGATTACCTCAATTTGAGTTATATAAAGGTTTTAATACTGGTGAACAATTTGATGCTGCTTTGCCTTATACTTTAGTAACTTCATTTACTTATATTTTCAATTCTAATTACCAATTAGAAATAAACATAAAAGGTTTAGTACAAAAGTGTTTTACTATTGAGCCACCAGTATTAACACAGGATTATGATTTTAGTGTATTCAATGCATTCCGATTAGTATGGGATGAGGAAATTACTGATTATGCTTTAGTTCTTAATTCAAGTATTCCAACAGATGAATTAAATGCTGTTTATTTATCAAATGGCTTACCATTGACAAATGTAGACGAACAATTGTTATGGGGATGTGGAAACACATTTTACACTATATTTGATGGTGGTTATCCTAAATTAAAAGCATTCAATGGATATGACCAAGCGGTTGCAGGGTTCAATAATGCATTTCAAACAAATCAATTTGCACAAGGTTTTGATATAACATAATTACACAATGGCAGTAAAAACAAAAGCACAGATATTAAGCGAAATTTCAACTTTGTTGGCAGATAATACAACGGGTGATATTTCAGCAAATGATGTTAGAACAGTAGTAAATGATATTACTGATTCTTACGAAGATTTAATTACAGCGGGTACTACTTCACAATATTGGAGAGGTGATAAAACATGGCAAACTTTTCCAGTAACTGAATTAACTGGAAGTTTAACAGCTGCTCAAATTAACGCTTTAGATACAACACCTATTACTTTATTAGGAGTTGCTGGTGCAAATAAGTATTATGTTTTAGAAAATATATCATTTCATTATAAAGCTGGAGCATCAGCATTTACAGCATCTGCAAATTTGAGGTTAACATATAATAATGCTAATTTAACTATTATTGAACCATTAACATCAGCTATTTTAAATACAACAACAAGTAAGGTATATAATAGTTATCCAACAACAGATGAATTTACAACAACAATAATTAATGATTCTATTGTTATTAAAACTGGAGGTGCAATTTCAGGTGGTGATGGAACGATTAATTACTCAATTAAATATAGAATAGTAACTACTTCATAATGGGAACTCCAGCAAAAACATTCACATTAATTAAAGGTCAGGAAATAACAATTGATTTAAATCAAATTTATATCAATGATTATGAACCTATACGTGATGTTTATTTAAATTATGGAGATAATTTTGTTATAGGAAATTTCAGTCCTTCATCTAATTTTAATTATTATGTACGCCCAAGTGATTTGACAATTACACAATCTGCAAATGTTAATACATTAAATTATCCTTTAAGTTATACAACTGCTTTACAACCAACTAAATTATATAATGGTACTGATTATGTAACTCAAATAAAAGTTAAAATAAATACTGCAGGTACTTTTGTATTGCCTTTTGATTCTTTTTTTTATAAAGGTTATCAAACAGGTGGCTATAATTTGAATTATATTTTTAATGTAGTTGAACCTCCACCACCATTAGTTTATAATAATGCAGGAATAGTTTATAATAAATATGATAGAGTTATAAGAGTTGAAAAAAATAAAACAACCGAAGTATCTTTTGGAACGGATGGACTTTTTCCAAATGGTGAACAGCTTATAATTAATAGCACATTACCAGCTTGGATTACAAATAACACAATTGGTTCTTATACTCAATTTTGGAATTTAGCACCAACTTCAACAGGAACTTTTTATTATAATGCAAGTGCGTATTTAAGAAATAGTTTTGAAGGTATTGCTGCAATTACAGTTATTGTTGTTGATTCTTTATTTGAAGAAATTGATAATTGCTGTTCATATGAAAATGTAAATATAGTTTGGTTAAACAGGCAAGGTGGCAGAGGTAATTTTATATTCACTCAAAGAAAAGATTTTAATGTTGAAATAGGCAAAAAATCAACTTACTTAACAAATGATATTAAAAGGTATTCTGAAATAAAAAATGTTCATAATGGATTTAAAGTTTATTCAACTGGATTAACATTAAATCAAATTGACTTTTTAGATACTTTAAGATATTCAATACAATGTTGGCAATATATTAATGGTGTTTTTATTCCATTGATTTTAGATATAGGTTCATTTGAAAAATATAATACAAAAGAAAATATGTATGAAATATCAATGAACTTTTTATATGCTGAAAGGTTAAACATACAAAGACAATAAATGTGGCTATTCTCGAAATTAAAATACAAGATAAAATCATTGATTTATACGATGAGGAAAAAATCGTGCAATCTTTTTCATTGATTAATATTGAAGATATTACCAAACGAGAAAGCGAATATTCAAACACATTTAAAGTACCACGAACTAATAATAATTTACAGGCTTTAGATTATATTGATTTTTTAAATTCAAACTCCTTACTTCCTTATTCTCGATTAGATTGCCAAATATTAATTGATGGCTTTTTATTCAAAAATGGTTTTGTTTCAATTGAAAGTATTGAAGAGGATATTACTTTACAATTTTATACTGGGAACGCAGGATTCTATGAAATAATAAAAACAAAAGAATTATCAGATATAAATACAGATAACACACCAAGTTTAGAAACTACTTGGAGTTTAGCAAACGTTATTTCAAAAAGGACTGCAAGTGAAGGTTTATTTTTTCCAATGATTGATTACAATGGAATGCCGACAGCATCAAGCTTAGTGGATGTACGTTTATTATTACCTTCATTTTATCGTAAAACTTTAATAGAAGCTATTGTTGAGGATGCTGGTTATACTTTAATAAACAATATAGGTACAGACACAATAGATGCTTATAATCACGATATAATACCAACAGCGACAAATAAGCTTTATAATGACCAAGACACAATTGATGCTAACTTTTATAAAGGTGTTGATAATTATAGAAACAGAAATTTAAGTGCAGCAACAAAAGAATTTACAGTACCAGTAACAACCTTTGATTTATCTTATACAGGTTTTGATGTATTTAAATTTGATTTTTTAGAAGGAAATGAGAATACATTTACAAACGTTCCAAATGGCAGAAGTTATTTTACTTCAAACGTTGCCGGTGATTATAATGTAAATATTAATTTTAATATTAGTGCAGTAAATACTTTTAGATGGGGTAACTATGCCAACACACAGGACATTCCAAGATTCATTGCAAATACTACAATAAGATTTTATTTAAGAATAGGAAATAGAGAAGTTCAATTTCATCAAATAAATAACAACTTTGAAAATCCAGCTAATATAATAGCACCTTATATTAATTCATCTTTCAGTGATGTAATAAATTATTCAGGAAAAATAAATGTTAACCAAGGAGAGCAAGTCAGTATTCGAGTAAATGTTTCATGTGTATTCGCTGATTCAAATGTAACTTACGCACCTGTTGGAAATGTACGTTCAAATGTTTTAGTTCAATGTGCAAAAGGTGATACCTTTCAAATAAAGTTAGCTGATAGCTTAGCTTTTAATGGAATTGTTAACCCAGCAGGATGTTTAAGAGGAATAAAACAAAGCGAATTTTTAAAAGACACTTTAATTAGATATTGTTTAATTCCAATAGTTGACGAAGATAATAAAAAGGTTACTTTATTTGAGTTTAATCAAATTAAAGATAATATATCAAATGCAGTTGATTGGAGTGGAAAATTAGATGAAACAAATGAAAAAGAATTAACTTTTAAAATTGATACTTACGGACAAAACAATTACTTAAATCATAAAGAAGATAAATTTGTTTTACAATTACCACAGGGAAGTAATGGAATAATTACAATAGGAAATCAAAACTTAGAATTAAATAAGGATTTATATGAAAGTCCATTTGCAGCAAGTGAAACTGTAACTCGTTTAAATGGAAAAAAAGTCATGTATATAAATTTACATGACGGTGTTTCTTTAACAACAACAGAAAGTTTTAAAAATGATGTTCAGGCAAGAACAGGATATACATCAAAAGAAAATTTCACAGTAACTTATACTGATGGAATTACAAATACAATTGTATCAACTGATATTCCATTAACATGGTTCATTGATAGTGCTAAAAATTACAACGCAGGATTTCAATACTTATTAGATTATTCAATTGACTTAATAGCTATTTTGCAAAATTTAAAAGTAGTAAAAACAGATATTAGGTTAAATATTTTGGATATTATAAACTTAAATTATTTTTATCCTATTTACATTTCAGAGTTCAATTCATATTTCTTTTTAAGCAAAATAAATCAATTTGACTATACTTCAAACGAGAGTACAAAAGTTGAATTAATTAAATTAAACTAACATGGCAGAAGTTAAACTATTTGAAGTAAACCTAAACGAAACGATTAATAATATTAAACGTTTAGAGGAAGAATTAAAAGCAATTAAAAAAGTTTATAAGGAAGCTGCAATAGGTAGTGAGGAGTTTGTAAAAGCACAATCTGCAGGAAAAGAATTAACAGCTGAAATAAAGAAACAGAATGATGCATTAAAAGCAAATACAAACGCTTTAGGTGGTATCAATAGTGCTGCAAAATTTGCTGAAGGTAGTTATGGAAGATTAAAACAGCAAATAAAAGAAAATAGGGATGCTTTAGATAAAGTTAATATTGGTGGTAAGGTTTATAAAACCTTAATGGAAGAACAAGCGAGGTTAACTCAAAAAAGAATTGATATTGAAAAGCAACTTCCTTCATTGTTTCAAGAAAGAATTAAGGGAGCTATTCAGGAAGCATCTACAATTCAAGAATTAAAAGAACAAATACGAGAATATAGTGCCGCAGTTATTCGTGGTGAAGAAGGCGCAGCTGAAAAACTTGCTGAATTAAAAGATAAATTAGAAGACGTAAAAGATGCAACAAACGCTTTTAAAGGTAGTGGTGTTGAAAGATTAACAGCTTCAATGAATTTACTTCGTGAATCAGTTGTTAATGTAGATTTAGATAAATTTAAAATAGGTTTAGAAGGTTTGGGAGCATCAATGAAGGCTTTACCTTTATTTTTATTAGTTGATATATTAGGAAGGTTAATTGAAAAGTTTGGAATTATTGATGGAATCGTTACATTAGTTACGGATGCTTTTTTTGCTTTAACAGATGCTTTAGGCTTGACAAATAAGGAAGCTGAAAAAACTACTAAAATATTAATAGAAGGATTAGAAAAACAAAATGAATTAGTAAATGAAAGATATGATGCTGAAATAAAACTTGCATCAGCTGCAGGAAAAAGTACAGAACAATTAGAATTAAAAAAATTAAAAGATACTGAACAAAGTATTTGGAATCAACAAAATATTTTAAAAGGACTTGCTAATAAAAAGGGAGAATTAAACAAAGAGGAAAAAGAACAATTTGAAAAACTTCAAATAGATTTAATTAAAGCAAGTGGTGAAAGAGCTGCAAAAGAAGCTGAAATAAGTAAAAGAATTTCTGATTCAAGAAAAGATTATACAAAATTAGTTCAAGACACAGAATCGACATTAAAAAAAGCAAGACAATCAGATAGGCAAAATGCAATTGATGAAATAAATAAAACTAAAGACGAACAATTAAAAGCTTTAGATGAACAGTTTTCTGCAGGACAATTATATAATGGAAATACAAAACAAGCAATTGCTGATTTTGAAAAAGCAAAACAAAATATTATTCAGGCATCTAATATTGAAATAAGTAAAATAAATGCTGAAGCTGCTAAAGAGAAAAAAGATAAAGATGAAAAAGCAGCACAGGAAGAATTAAAAAGATTAAAGGAATTAGCTGATAAACATAAAGAATTATTAGAAGGTGTTAAAAGAAATCAGGAAGAAGAAATTTCTTTTTATGAAACTAAAATTGCAGAAAAAAAATTATTAAATGAAAGTTCAGTTGAAGATGAAATTGAACTTGAAAACTATAAATTAAGAATTGTTTTAGAAAGTGAAAATGCAACTTACGAGGAAAGATATAAAGCCCAAGTTGAATTTGATACTAAAATGAAAGAGCTTGATAAAGCAAGAATAGAAGAACAATTAAAAGGTGTTAAAAGAATTTATGATATTGCAATTTCGACAAAACAAGCCGAAGAGGATGAACTTAAAAAAATTGACCAAGGTGTATTTGAAAATCAAATTGATAATTTAAATGAAAGATATGATTTAAAGAAAGAAATTATTAATTTACAAAGACAACAAGAGTTAGTTGGTTTAGATGAATTTAGTGCAGAGTATAGTGCTATAAATGCAAAATATGCTAAGCAAGAATTGGATTTAGAAAAGCAAAAGGCTAATGAAAAAAAACAAATTAGAGATGCTGATATTGTTGCAATAGGTGGTTATGCACAGGCAGCTATTAATATTGGCATGGCTTTAACAAAAGACCAAGAAAAACAAAAGCAACTACAAAAAATATCTACATTAATAACTATTGGAACGAACACAGGTTTAGCAATTTCAAATTTAGTTGCAACCTCTTTCTCTTCATTATCACCTGATAATATATTAACTGGTGGTGTAGCTGCCTATGCTAAGTTAGCAGCTGGTTTAGTAGCCATTACATCAAACATGGCACAAGCAAAACAATTAATTAATTCATTTGAGGAAGGTGGTTATACAGGCGAAGGAAATCCACATGAAGTTTCTACTAACTTAGGAAGTAAAAGTTACACATACCACAAGGATGAATACGTTGTACCTTCAAGAGTTTTAAATACTTCAAAGGGTTCAGCTTTAGCAGGGCAATTAGAAAACATGAGGTTAGGAATGAGCAATCCAATGCCACATATAAGCGGTATGTTTGACGGTGGTTTTACAGGTCGCAGCGCAGGAATGGAAACTTCAAATATGTTATCAAACCAAATAATGATGCAAAAATTTATTGAAAGTATGCCTAATCCAGTTGTAAGAGTAACTGATATAAATAAAACACAGAATAGTGTACAAAGGGCAGTAAACGTTAGTTCACTTTAACTTTTTAACATAATTCTTCCACCCGAAAGGTTCTTTGTCTTTATAATAATCTTTTAATATATCACGAATTTTTGCTGAAGCTCTTTGTTCACTATCTACTAAATCACATTCAAATTTATGCAAAGTAGTTGAGCCTAAACACACTTGATATACTTTATAATTCTTTGGTTTTTTTGACATTTTATATTAAGTAATATTAAAAAACAAATTTAATTTTTTTCCTTTGAATAAATTTACTAATAATATGAAAATAGCTAAATTAAATATTGAAGGTTACATTGGAGGTAGTGATATGGTATCATTATTTTCAGGTGCAGTAACCTTTAGTTTAGCAACTTTAAAACGTTTCTTAGATACGTTGGAAAGTGATGTAACAGATATTCATGTTTACATTAATAGTGGTGGTGGTTCTGTGATTGAAGGCTGGGCTATTTATGACAAACTAAAAACAAGCGGTAAAAAAATTACTACAATAGGTGAAGGAATGGTTGGTTCAATTGCAACCATTATTTTTATGGCTGGTGATTATAGAAAGTTACATGAAAATTCACGTTTCTTTATTCATAATCCTTATTGGCAACCTGACTCACCAACACCAATGGAAGCGGATGATTTAATTTCTTTAGGTGAAAGCTTACAAGCTGAACAAAAAAAGATTTTAGATTTCTATTCTAATCAAACAGGAAAAGCAGTTGAGGATTTAGAACCATTAATGCAAAAAGCAACTGACTTAACAAGCACACAGGCTATTGAATTAGGCTTTGCAAATGAAATAATATCAACAAGTGTAAATTACACACCTTATAAATTAGTTGCTTTTGTAGCAACAGAAAACAAACCAAAACAAATAAAAATGAACAAAAACGAACAATCAGTATCGTGGATTAAAAGAGGATTCACGAAGTTAGCTGCATTGATAAACGGGGTTACTTTGAACATGGAAATGCCTGTTAAAGATGCGGAAGGAAATGAAGTGTTATTATACGTTGATTCTGAGACTGAAGATTTAGTTGGTAAGTCTGCTTACTTATTAGATGCTGAAGGGAATGAAAGCGCAGCACCAAACGGGGACTATACAGATGCTAATGGCAGAGTTATTAAAGTTGCTGAAGGTTTAGTTGCTGAAGTTGTTGAAGCCGAAGCTAAAAAGCATGAAGGTGAGGAAGAAACTAAAATGGAAGATTTAATTGCAAAGATTGCTGAATTGGAATCAACAAAAGCAAATTTAACTTCTGAATTGGAATCTGTAAAAGCTGAAAAGTCAAAAGCAGAAACAGAATTTAATGCATTTAAAAACGAATTTGAATCACTTAAAAAAGTGGTTATTGGTAAAGGTTCAAACTTCCAAGCAAGTGAGCAGGACTTTACTAAAAAGGAAGCTACAAGCGACAATTCATTTGGAGCATGGGCAATTAATAAAATAAAAAACAATAATTAAAAACTAAAAATTAAAACAAAATGGCAGTAGTTACTTCGTTTACAACTTATACAGGTAAACAATCAGAATTTAGAGAATTGGTTATGAAAAAACTTGCTGGTTATGCAAGAGTTGACCAATTAGGATTTCAATTAGTTGAAGATGTACAATCTAACAAGATTATGTACAAAGACAACTATTTGGATAAAATCACAAAGAAATTTACAACTTGTCAAAACACTGAAACAGGAACTGGAATTGCAGTATCTTCTTTCACTTTGTCAGTTGCAAATATGCAAGCACAATTAGAACAATGTGCAGCTGTATTTGATTCTACAATTGCAGAAATCGTTCGTAAAAAAGGTGCAGATATTAATGACTTAACAGGAACTGAAATTGAAGCTTACGTTCTTGAAAAAGTTGCTGAAGCTGCAGCACGTGATTTATTCAGAGTAATGTTCTTAGGTGATACTACTTTGTCTAATAGCGATTACACTCAATTTGATGGTGTGTTCAAAAAGGTTAAAGCTGGTTACTTAGCTGGTGATGGTACTGTTTATGGTGGTACTATTTCAGCAAGTGATATTAATACTTCTAATATCGTAAATACTTTAGATTCTAAAGTTTATGATGTACAACCTTATGAATTAAAATTTATTGAAGATTCTCAAAAAGTATTATTAGTTACTGATAACATTTACAAAGCTTGGGTTAAATACCTTTCATCAACTGCTTACGGAATTGTTGAACAGCGTTCCGCTTTAGTTAATGGTTTAACTGGTATTACTTACAGAGGTATTCCAATGGTATCTTTAGGAGTTTTAGACAAATACATTGCAACTGATTTCGCAACAGGTTCTCCTGCAGCAGCAGCAACTCCTTACAGAGCTATCTTAACAAAAGCTGATAATCATTATTTGGCTACAGATACTTTAACTTCTACTTCACAAGTACAAATGTGGTATGACCAAACAGATGACAAAAACTACACTCGTTTACGTTACAAAGCTGGTTATAACTATGCATTCGGTGAATTAAACGTTTTCGCAGGATTCTAATTTAATGGGAGTGGAAACACTCCCTTAACAATTTAATTAAATAAAAAAATGGCAACAAATTGTAATGACTTAATAAGCGGAATAAACCCAGCATGTGACGCACTTAATAAAGTAGGTGGTGTTAATAAACGTGTTTGGATAGGCTTAAAAGGAAATATTACTTACACGAAAGATTCAAACGGTTATGTAAATACTGTTTCAATGGGAACTGTAGGTTCTTTACCTTCTAAATTATATACATTCACAGGAAAGCGTGATAAAAATTCTTTTGCATTTCCTTTAACAGCAGGTGAAAACATTAATACATTTAACCATCAAGCTATGATGGCATTGTATTATTCAACACCTTCAGAACTTGAAACACTTAATCAATTAGCAAATGCTGATGATGTTGTTGTTTTCATGGAAGGCAATGATTCTAAAATCTATGTTTTAGGTTTAGATAAAGGATTAAACGCAACAGCAGGTGAAGGCGGTTCAGGGATATTGTTAAATGATTCAACAGCTTACATGATTACATTAAGCGGAGAACAAACAACTGCACCAAATATCTTTAGAGTAAATGCAGCTGCAAGTTTAGCAACAAACCAAGCTTACTTAGATGCTTTAACCTAATTAATAAAATTAATTATTAAGAGCCTCACATTAGTGGGGCTTTTTTATTTATATTTGTTGATATAAATTTTAGTCATGCCAAGACCAAGACCAAGAGAAACAAACGAAGAGTTTTTACAACGTTGCATGGGTGATTCTCAAATGCAAAGTGAATTTCCTGAAAATGACCAACGATATGCAGTTTGTCAATCTAAATTAGATACTTACGGAGCTATTAAAATTTCATTTGATTATGATGGAACGTTATCAACTGCAAAAGGAAAAGAACTTGCTAAAAGTTTAGATGGTGATATTTATATAATTTCAGCAAGGCAATCAAGAACAGGAATGTTAAGCACAGCAAGAAGTTTAAATATACCAATTTCAAGAGTTTTTGCTACTGGTTCAAATAAAGCTAAGATTGAAAAAATTAAGCAATTAGGAATATCAAAACATTATGATAATAACATGGATGTTATTAAACAACTTGAAAATATTGGTATTTATTTTACTAATTATTTAAATGCTGAAAGCTATAATGATTATCCTGAAAGTGTATCTAATAATGCAAAAAGAGGTATTGAATTAAATGAAAAAGTAAATAATAAGTGCGCCACGAATATCGGGAAAATAAGAGCGCAGCAACTTAGTCAAAAAGAAAAGATAAGTATTGATGTTATACAACGTATGTATTCTTATTTAAGTCGTGCTGAAGTTTATTATGATGAAAATAATACAGAGGCATGTGGAACTATTAGTTATTTGCTATGGGGTGGTAAAGCTGGTTTAAATTGGAGCAGAAAAAAATTAATAGAATTGGGTTTATTAAATGAATAGTGAATTAATAAATAAGGTTAAATCAGTTTTAGATAACCCAAAACAAAGATTAAATGATTTGTTTGAATTATGTAAAACACTTTGCAATCATGCAGTAAATATAAATTGTTCATCATGTGTAACGGAAGGAGTTATGCTTTTGACAAATTGGATTAAAGAAAACAATATAAAATTGGAAGCTCAAAACTATTTTAGGAAAGCAGTAAATGGTGAATATGAATTTAAGCCACTTAATTTATTTGTTCAATACTACCAACAAGATAATATTGAAAGACAAAAAGAAATTGATGCGTGTTCTAAATTAAATCATTCATTAAAGCATTTCAATAAGGTTTTTAGCTTAACAGAACGATTAACATATAAACAAATATTTGAATTAACAAACGATTATCCTGACTGCATTAATGTGATTGCAAATAGTGATATTTATTTCAATGAAACAATTTTATTTTCTCGTTTTATGAGAGAGGATGACTGTTATGCTTTAAGTCGCTGGGATTACCAAGAAAATGGACTTGCTGTTTTATTTGACAGAAAAGATAGTCAAGATGCTTGGGTATTTAATGGAGCAGTTAAAAAAATACAAGATGGAAATTACCATTTAGGAACTGCAGGTTGTGATAATCGAATAGCTTGGGAATTAAAACAAGCTGGTTATAATGTGCTTAATCCTTCAAAAACAATTCACTCAATACATTTGCACCTATCTAATTATAGAACATATAAAGCAATAGACAGAATTAGCGAACCATATCATTTTATTTTTCCACATCACTAATGAAATTATTACACATAGGACTTTGCGTTTCTGAAGGTGAAAACGGATTTCAAAAAGCATTTAAAGATGTTTTAGGGAATGAAAATTATTTTGAATTAAGTACAGGCGAACAGCATTTAAATGTAAAGATTTTACAGAAGTTTAATGAATGTAAACCAGATATTGTATTTTTTCAAATACAAGCTGAAAACATAGTCGCAAATCAAACATTTGATTATTTAAAAAGTAATGGTGCTTTTGTAATTAATTGGACTGGAGACAAAAGAAATAGTGTACCACAATGGATAATTGATGCTGCACCTTTTGTTAGTTTAACAGCCTTCAGTAATATGGAAGATGTAAGAGAATTAAAAAAATTAGGATATGACAGTGAATACTTGGAAATTGGTTATGATGAAAACATTTACAATAGTTTTGGCGATTCTTATACTGATTATGAGGTATTGTTTATGGCTAATAATTATGGCGCTGGTTATTTTCCATTTAGTAAATTTAGAATTGAAATAGCAGAAAACTTAAAAAACAAATTAAGTTCTTTTGGTTTATTTGGTAGTGGTTGGTTAAAAGGTAATGGAAATGTCAATCACTCACAATTTGAAGAAGCTAAATGGTATCGTGGTTGTAAAATAGCAATTAATTGCAGCCATTATAATGTTGCTCGTTACAATTCAGATAGGTTATTAAGAATACTTGGAAGTGGTGCTTTTTGTTTGTCTTATAAGCATCCTGAAATGGAAGATGATTACGAAAATTATAAGCATTTAGTTTATTTTGATTCAATAGAAGATTTAAA
>Ga0181344_1000350_pt1 | contig 18546 bp, 14 predicted proteins | sample Su13VDMLBDD_FD_130098 | JGI IMG/M metagenome (GOLD analysis project Ga0181344, IMG submission 130098) | Freshwater viral communities from Lake Michigan, USA - Su13.VD.MLB.D.D | ecosystem: Environmental > Aquatic > Freshwater > Lake | place: USA: Michigan | collected 2013-07-15
AAGATAATTCTATATTAATAGAAAGACTTTTAGAACTTGAAGAAGCAAAAAGATTTTAATGGGTAGTGGATATAAAAAAACAAATCAAATAGATATGGGCTTTTATGTGCCTACTATAAAAGAACAATTGGCTTATTCATGGTGCATTAATAATGGAATATATATATCGCCTAAGCCATCAACAACATCAACCTGGCATTTACTTGTTGAAATAAATAAGAAAATAAGTATAAGCCCTGACACATATAAGAAAGTAGAAATCTGGAAACAATTATATAAATTTTACACATACTATTACGATAAATATGCTATCACCAAATAAAAGATCAACAAGCAATTACGAAGAGCAATATAAAGATATACTTGAACAATGCATTGCATTTGGAACAGAACGTCACGACAGAACAGGCGTCGGATGTTATTCTATATTCAATGCAGGTTTGAGTATTGATTTAAATGATGGTTTCCCATTATTAACTGGTAGAAAGATGTTTGAGAAAACATTTAAAACTGAATTTGAATGGTTCATGAATGGTGAAACCAATATACAAAGATTCAGAGATGCCGGCGTAAAGATATGGGATGCTTGGGCAGATGCTAATGGTGATCTAGGCCCTGTGTATGGGCATCAAATGCGCAATTTTAACGATCAAAACATAGATCAGATGCATAATCTATTAAATGGCATAATGGACAATCCAGACAGTCGTAGACACATTATAAGTTTATGGAATCCTGCTCAATTAGTAGATATGAAATTACCGCCTTGCTATTTATATTTCCAATTTTTTGTTGAAGGTGATAATCTAAATATGTTTGTTGTTCAAAGATCTGGTGATGTATTCTTGGGTATACCTTATGATGTTGCTTTATTTTCACAGATACTTATATATGTAGCTGAAAAAACTAATTATAAACCTAGTAGATTAGATATTCAAATTGTGGATGCCCATGTTTACAATACTAGTTTAAGTGCTGTTAAAAAATATTTAGAGCAAGAAACGTTTGATTTACCAAGTTATGAATATAATAACGGAATATTAACAATTAACAATTATAAGCACGGATTGGTTATTTCTGCTCCGGTTGCTGTATAAATAAAAAAAAATATGGAAAAAACTAAGAATTTATACTATATTTATCATATTCCAGGCAAAAAAATTGGAATGACGCGTAATATTAATAACAGGGTCATTAAATGTCAAGGATATAAACCTGGTGAATTTCAGATATTAGAATCGTCTTATGATAAAGAATTTATAGAGAATAAAGAACACCAATGGCAAGAATTTTTTAAATATAAAAAAGATTTTGCTTCTTATGATAATGCAGAAAAAAGTCCTATTAATCAATTTAAATCAAATAAAACTATGTACACTAATGTAACAGATCAAACAACAACATTTAATGTCCCTGTAAACAAATTAAAAGGTTTTTTAATGGATAACTTAGGGCATACATTTACAACAAGCTATGGCGTATATACTGTAACACCAGAGTTAGTTAAAATATTAATGGCTAATATTCGAGAATCAATGTACCGCAATACCGCGTGTTATATATATAATAAAGTATTATTTGAAGAAGTTAATAAAATGTATAATACTGAGCCTACCCCGACTGCAACTAATCCCGAAACTTTTGATCCTAATAATGTATATGATCTTATTAGGCAATGGGCAACCGAACGTGGCATATATACAAGTGGTGATTCTAAAACACAATATACAAAACTATGTGAAGAGTCCGGCGAATTAGCGAGAGCAATACTTAAAAACAATAAGTCTGAGTTAATTGATGCTATTGGCGATATGGTTGTTGTATTAACTAATCTAGCCGCTTTAGAAGGATTAAAAATTGAAGAGTGTGTTGTATCGGCTTATGAAGTTATTAAGTCGCGAAAAGGATCAATGGTTAATGGCACATTTGTTAAACAGGATTACGCAGCTACTACCGCTCCTTCATTAACCGATCACATTAAAACAACATTGTAATATGACAAAACAAGAAATTGAATTTAGAGATCCAGTTGTACAATCCGTAGTAAATAAGTTTGTAGATAGATCTGATGTTGGATTTGCAAAGTATGGCAAAACATTACGTGACGATAGCTCTGATGTATTTGAATGGCTCAATCATTTACAAGAAGAATTAATGGATGCTACATTATATTTACAACGATTAAAAGAAGAAATAACAAACTTGCGAGAAGAAAAAGCTTTATTGCGAGAACTAAACGATATTGATGTTATAGATGCTTTTGAAGTTAAAGTAAAAAAAAAGAAGAAGAACTTGAAGGAGAGGCCTGGTCGTGGGGATAATACAGGTATAAAAAAATTCCCAAGTGTAAATGATCCAGTAATTCGTTACTATCATGGTCTTGGGCGTGATCTTTGGTATACAGTTGAAATAGATGATTAAGCGATCAAAAAAGAAAGGTCCTGTAGTTGCAAAGAAGGTAATGTATAACGGCATTACCTTTGCTTCTGGCCTTGAGAAGTTTATGTATAAGTCTTTAAAAGATGCTAAGATAGAGTTTAGATATGAAGGTGAAACATTTGAATTACTACCAAGCTTCTTATTTAAAAATGATTCTTATGAACGACAATCTAATGGCAAAGAGGATTTTATAAACAGAGGAAATAAGAAGGTGCTTAATATAAAATATACACCTGATTTTATTGGTGATGATTTTATAATTGAAACAAAAGGTAGAGCTAATGAATCTTTCCCATTGCGTTGGAAGATGTTTAAATACCTAATGCACTTAATGAATGACAAAAGAATATTATATAAACCGCAAAATCAAGATGAATGTTTAAAGACAGTGAAGTTAATTCTCGAGAAGAGAAAAGATTAGCAAGAAAAAAATATGCTGAAAGGCAATTTGATAAATGGATCAGATGGTCATTTGAAATTAAAGGCAGGATAAAATATAAGGATATATTAAACAAGCAAGAAGAATTAAATTTAACCAATAACAACTATTAATCATGACAAAAAAGAAATCAACTGAAAAAGTTGCGCAGGGATTAGGAGCAAACCCTACATATCCGCAAATACCAAGACCTACTCCGCAACCTGAAGAACCACAGGGTAGAACATGGACATTCTCTATAGGCATATATCCTGGAATACTGTTTGGGGTTAGAACATACGAGGAGATTGATTTTAAGACGCATGTTTTGTATTTACCATTCATTGACTTTGCATTAGAAATAGATAATTAAAATAATATATAAATATGAGTTTAAGCTTAGATAAGCAAATATTAAGTGACATTACAGTATACACTAAGTATGCTAAATATTTACCGGAAAAAGAAAGAAGAGAAACCTGGGATGAATTAGTAACACGCAATATGGAAATGCACACTACTAAGTTCCCAAAAATGAAAGAATCAATTGAACAAGTTTACAAGAATTTTGTATTTACTAAAAAAGTTTTACCTTCGATGCGAAGCTTACAGTTTGGCGGTAAAGCTATTGAGCTTAATAATGCTCGTGTTTATAACTGTGCTTTCCTACCTGTTGATAGTATTCATAGTTTTTCTGAGACTATGTTTCTACTTCTTGGAGGGACTGGAGTGGGTTATTCGGTCCAAAACCACCACATTGAAAAGCTTCCTGAAATCAGAAAACCTAACTACAATCGTAAGAAAAAGTATGTTGTTCAGGATAGTATAATTGGTTGGGCAGATGCAGTTAAGGCTTTGTTTAAATCCTATACTGGAGGGTTAACTTCACATATAGAGTTTGACTTTTCTGATATAAGACCTAAGGGAGCTTTACTTATAACGGCTGGAGGTAAAGCACCAGGTCCTGAACCACTAAGAATTGCGTTAGTAAAGATTGAAGCTGTACTACGTGAAAAAGATGATAGATCAAAGTTAACAGATATTGAGTGCCACGATATTCAATGCCATATTGCCGATGCTGTTTTAGCCGGTGGTATTCGTAGAGCAGCAATGATTAGTTTATTTGATCTTGATTCTGATGCAATGTTAAATTGTAAAGCTGGTAACTGGTGGGAAGATAATCCACAAAGAGGTAGGTCTAATAATTCTGTAGTATTGCTAAGACATAAGATTGATAAGAGAACGTTTGACAAAGTATGGGAGCGTATTGAGGCATCAGGATCTGGTGAACCTGGTATCTACTTAACTAATGACAAAGATTGGGGTACTAATCCTTGTTGTGAGATTGCTTTAAGGCCATATCAGTTTTGTAATCTTACAGAGATTAATATGGCTGATATTCAAGACCAAGAAGACTTTAATGCTAGAGCATCCGCCGCATCATTCATTGGTACATTGCAAGCATCATATTCAGACTTCCACTACTTAAGAGATATATGGAGAAAAAACACAGAAAAAGACGCGTTACTTGGAGTGTCAATGACAGGTATTGCATCAAAACACAATATACAATGTTTAGATTATGAAGAAGCTGCTCGAGTTGTTAAAGAAACCAATAACGTTATTTCTGCTGCCCTCAACATTAACAGAGCTGCAAGAACTACCGCTGTTAAACCAGCTGGCACTACTTCTCTTGTGCTTGGTACGTCTAGTGGTATTCACGCTTGGCATAACGATTATTATATTAGAAGGATGCGATTGGGTAAGAATGAAGCAATCTATTCTTATCTTGCAATAAATCATCCAGAACTGATCGAAGATGAATATTTTAATCCAACATTACAAGCAGTTGTTTCTGTGCCTCAGAAAGCTCCAGATGGGGCCATAACACGGCATGAGTCAACATTAGATCTATTAGAAAGAGTTAAATTGATTTCTAAAGATTGGGTTAAGACTGGTCATGATAAAGGTAACAATACACATAATGTTTCTTGTACTGTTTCTGTACGTGATGATGAATGGAAAATTGTTGGCGAATGGATGTGGGCAAATAAAGAATACTATAATGGTTTATCTGTATTGCCTTACCACGGTGGAACTTATAAACAAACGCCGTTCGAGGATTGTACTAAGGAAGTATACGAACAGATGATGTCAACGTTACATAATGTTGATCTATCTAAAGTGATTGAGGTTCAAGACAATACGAATTTTAGTGATTCTGCCGCTTGTGGCGGAGGTAATTGTGAAGTAGTATGATTTATATAAAAGATGATTTTTTAGATGATAATTTAATTGAATTATTGAATGCCAATAAGGATGAATTCCAGGAAATAAAAACTCCTGGGAAATCCTTCTGGGTTAAAGAAGTTCCAAAACCAATTGCTGATATTATAAAATTTGAGATTGAAGATTTAGAACACGCTAGAATAGAGCCTATATTATATTTTATGCGTGAAGCTAAAGAAGGACAAGATCGCGATTGGCGTATTCATAATGATTCTATAATAGAAGGTCAACAACCGGATAGAGCTTGCGTATTGTATATATCTGAAGAGCAAGATGAAGGTTTAAATGGCACAGCTTTTTGGGAACATTGGAAACATGGAGAAAAATTTGAAGATGTTTCTGTTGAAGAACAAAATAGATTGTTGAAGGAAGATGCTAATAGTCCTAAGAAATGGAGATTAAAATCTATTATAGGGCATAAAAAGAATAGATTAATATCTTATCCTTGTAATTACTTTCATAGTAAGTATCCTAATGAATTCATAGACAGTAGAGTAGTATTTGTAATGTTTTATAAAATAAAAAAATGAAAGAAAACGAATTAGTAATGATGAGGAATAAGATAGAATCTTTAACTCGCATAGTAGATTTTATGTTAACAGAAATTGAGAATACCAAGACTATGTCTGTAGGCATTTATCAATTAATAAAAGAAATGCCCGGTTATGAACACGCTATATCTTTAATATCTGAAAAAGCAAAAGAAGAACTTAAAGAAAAAGAAGAAACAACAGAATAATAAAAGAGGGGATTCACTTACGTGGTCCCCTTCTTTTTTACGCAATCTTAGGTATGGTGCCTATTTTATTCATTTGCGTTTAGTTTTTCTAAAATTTTTCTTCTTTTTTCTGCTTTATCTTTTTTATCTTGATTTCTTTTATCTATATATTTATTATATTCTGTTATAGATAATTTATTAATACTGTCTTCTAATTTTTTGGCTTTTTCTCTTTTTGTCATTATAGACTTTATTACGCCTTCTTCTGCTCTTTTTTCTTTAGCAGTTTCCTTTATAAGTATATCCCCTTTTGTTCCTTCAATACCAACTGTCCAAGGTGAATAACCCATTCCTGTTGCAAGTCTTTGCATTGCTGTGTTTTCAGAATTAAATGCTTGTGATACGTTTTCAACTTTATTAACTAATCGATCCATAGGGAAGTTAGTTCCAACCTCAACCAATTTTCCTGTTACAGAATACATAGGGCCTAAGTGAACTCTCCCATCTTGCATAACTCCCCAACCTCTTTCGGCTATCAAGTCCTTATCATACTTAGTTTGTTGTAATGCGCTATATGTTTTTCTTAATTTAGATCCAATTGGCGGTGACATATTTGCTGCTTCAATAACAACCTTAGCGTACTCTGCTTTTTGTTTCTTTGCTCTTTCCTCAAGGTATTTAATAACAGTATTTTTTAACGTTGCCGTAATGCCTCCAACAAAACCAGTACCTCTAAGTATACTGTCTAATACTCCATTTGCAACATCAAAAGCTGCATCGGTCTTTTTCTTTTTCTTTTTCTCTTCATCATCGTCATCATCAAACATAACAGCGAATAAACCTTGTTGTAATGTAGAGAACATTATATTCTGTACCGCTAAGTAATAAGCTATTTTAGCAATATTAGTTTTTGCATCTCCTCTACCGTTTTTAAGGTCTAGGATAGCTTTCTTAACAATACGGGATTGCTGCATTGTAAAGTTCTGGAACACTAATAGTAATCTACCCGCGCCACTTGACTGTTGCTTTGATATATCTTTTGGATCACCAGATTGCTGTGTTTCATCTGATACTTTAGAAAAGTCTTGCCATGCTTTTGCTTCTGCTTCTTGCTCTGTTAGCCCTTCCTTTATATAAGAATTAACTCTGTTTCTATAGAAAGGAGCGCCCCCTGAAGCAATAGCGAAACTATCCGCTAATTGTGTTGGTGTATATCCAATCTTTAATAGATACGATGTTACCGCAACAACCTTATTTTTACTACCTGCTGCAGCATTAGCAATCTCAGCAGATGCTACATCCTCTCTCAAACCACCGCGTCTTTCTTTTAACTTATCTGAGTTCCATATACGAGCAAAGTCTTTCCAATATTGTGGCTGATTCAGGAACGCTTTACCAGCATTGTAAGGATTATTATCTCTCCAATTTAAGAAGTTAACAGCTCCTAACATTTGCAATGCAGCAGAACGGGTGTTCAAGAACATGATTGCTCCTGTTGAACCATTTACCCAACTACTCCAAGCAGTTGTTTCTTTATCCTGCCCAAAACTTCTATTTTTACCATTTATCATTCTGTATATAGAGTCTTCTAACGCTTCTCTAACGTTTGTTCCATATACTGCTTCTACTTTATTTATATTAGGACCAACTAATCTGCCGTCTTCCCACTTACCAAAAATATTTTCCGTGTTTTCAATAAACTCTGCTAAGAATTTCTTTCTACCGGATCCTTCTGTTATATTATATAAGTCAGAAACAATAGTGTCAGAATCCCAAAAAGTGCCTGGTGGTAACCAACCATCTTTTTGTCTACCCATTACTATTAGCCCATCTTTAAACGCGGCAAGTTCAGGATCATTATTAATAAGATCAGTTAAATAAGTTACGTCTCTTTGAGATAAACCCGGAATTTCTGTTCCATATTGATTCCATATTGCAACTCGCATTGCTTGATCATAAGTAAAGTCTTTATTAGGTGTTAACTTTTCAAGTTCTTTTTTAACTTCCGGGAATGATTTTAACAATGCTTTATAATCTTTCTTAATAGATTGCCTTACCGCGTCCATTAAGTTAACTCCGTTTATATATGGAGTTATTAAAGCATCTTGGAAAAATTTCTTTTGTTCTTCTCCTAATGCTCCTTTACCCATAAAGTTGTAAAGTAATAATTCAAAATCCGCTGCAGATGGTGGAACATAAAAATCAAATCTGTTTTTCTTTATACCTCTTCTTCTTGCGGTAATATCAGAAAATACTTTATAACTTTCTACACCTTTGTTCTCTTCGATGATTCTATTGAAATCATCAGACATTGTTTTACTAAACTTAATTTTAGTTTGCTGAATAGGCGATTTAATATCAACTACCTTTAAAACATCCTGGACAGGCTTTAAGCTCCCTACTCCAGTTGTTGATCCAATTGTTTTAGGTTTTTTTGCTAATATATAAACTCCATCTTTTGAATAAACATTCCATCCTAATTTATCCGCAACAACAACAGTCATTGCATCATATAATTTAATACGACTAAGTTCTTTTGCTGTAAATACTAGTGCTTCAACATTTTTTTTCTTGATTCTTTCAGTAACACCATTAATAACTACACCAAATACTTCAGCAGCATTGCCAGTTCCTGTAATTCCATTTCCCTGTTTTTTATCCCAAAATTCTAAGTTGTATGCTTCCCCATCATATGATCTTATTGTAGTATCTTCATCTAAATTATATTCATCTACTAAATCATCTAATATTTTTTGCACATCATCGTCGTAATCCATATAAGCTGTTTCAATCATAGAAATTCTATAATCCCTTCCGCCTACTTGGAATTTCGCTGATAAATCTTCATCTCCTTGTTTCCATTTTAAATCTTGTCTAGATGTTAGAGAAAACTTAAGCTTTGCTTGTTGCACTTTTGAATTTACACCAGGTATATTTAATGCTTTTTTAACAGCCTCAACATTCTGTGGAGCATCATCAGCAAAGTAAAAATCATTATATCCTTCCGCTGCTTTCTCAACCATCCAATCTGCTTTTGCTTGAGCTGTACTATTACCTAATCCTGTTATATTTTCTAAAGGTATATTAATGCCTATTGATGATAAGAACTCATGGATAGGGCCCGCGGCGTTTGCCGGACGAGCTGTAAGAATAAAGAAATTTTCTGGGCCAAATTTACCAATCATCTTCTTCATCTTTTCAACCATAGGTCCTGGCTTACCGTCTACAACTTTACTGAACTCAGAGAAATCAAACACTGCTCCATCCTCTAAAAATTTTGCTCCTTCTTTAGCGAATTCTTCTGCATTTAATTTACCTTTGGAGCCATCAGGCATTGTGTATAGCACACTACCTTTGGTAATACCGGTTGTATCATCAAAATCAAAAACAGATATGCCTTGTGGTGATTTTGAATATTTTGTTGTTAATGAGTTTGTAACTGCATCAATATTAATTCCGTTTTGTGAATCATATGTTTTTGAAAACCGTACAAAACCCTCTCCTAATGTTTTTGCTTCCGCATTAGGATCTAAATTTATTAAAGAGTATAATTTTTTATTTCCCGCGGTTGCTATATTATAATACCTAGACCCTTCAGAAACATCTCCGGCAATTCCTTTTGTTTGAAAGCCAAGTTTTGCAATTTCTTTATCCATAGAAACCGGAATTATTGCAACATTAAAGTCTTCCATTATATTAGCAAATTGCTTTTCTCTTTCTTGTTTAGACAAATTACCACTAAATAATTCATATAATTGGGCTCTTGTTTTATCAACGCTTTTTAAATGTTCATAACGCAATTCTCCAAATTTTTTTGGCCCTGAATTTTCATTAAATATCCATTTTGCGATTGCCGCTTTTCTTAAAGGACTTTCTTGACTAGAATTTAAACTTTTCCAAAGCATTGCTTTAGCAGTATCAGGGACTTCATTTATTGGATCATAATACCAATCTAATATTTCATATAAAAATTCTTGGTTTTCTATAGCGGTTTTTTTCTTATTTTCTAAATATACCGCATTATTTTTATTAGCGTATAATTTTTTAGCACTATCCTGAATATATCCTTTCCTATTTCTACTAAACCCGGGTTTTAAAACAACTCCAACTTCTTTTAAAGCATATTTTGCCGCCGTCCAAAACGAAGGTTTACTAGAATATATTTGAGCCGAGTCTTTTTTCTTTTTTTCTTTTTTTGTTTTTTTATCTATAGCCACCCTTGGCACTTGAGGTACTAATTGATTATCTATTATTGTAAGACTATCGTCACCAATTTGTGCTTGCGACGCTAAAAATGAACCAATTTTTCTTAATCTAGCGCTTAATTCTTCATTATCATATTTTTTTCCTAAATGAGTTATAAACTTAGATGTAAATGATTGAGCTTGTCTAACATATTGTTGTTGATTAAATAGTGTTCCAATATTGTTTACAACCTTACCATCAGCATCTTTTAATTGATTATTTTTTTGATCCTCTAATTTATTACTATTTTCTTGTAAAGAAGCATTAATAAAGTTTTTTACGTAATCTGCACTTTGTTTTTTTAATTTTGGGGCTAGTATAGGAGTATAATAACTTTTTATATCTTTTGATAACTCTTTTAAATTTTCATTAGATATGGTTCCGTTATTATAAACTTTTTGTAATGCTTTAAAAATATCATCTTCATCAGGAATAAGGTTATAATTAATATTAGCCAATTCAAACGCTAATTTAATAGAATTATCTATTATATATTGTTTTTGGGATAAATCAAAATTACTAAATGTTTTAGAGAATTTAATATTACCTCTGTCTGAATCTTTTTGAAATACCGCAGGGAAATTTTCCATAACCTCAACACCCAACCTAGTTTGATTAGCTGATAATGCTTCATAAATAGGGCCTTGACTCTCAAGATCAGCATTAATAATATCAAATGCTCCTTCCTCAGCCATTGCTTTTGATACTGATTCTTTTCTACCTCTAATTGGATTACCATCAGGGCCTATTATTTGCGCTAAAAATTCTTCATTAGAAACATTATTGTTTACGTTTGGCAAACGTCTAACTAATTCCGCTCCAGAAGTTCTGCCTGCTTGATCTGTTGTTGTTTTTTCTCTATCAATTTTTTGGCCAACCCAATCAGGAAAACTAACCCACTTACCATCAATTTGTTTTTGAATAGCCTGAGGTATACCGCCTTGCCCATCTTTACCCATTAGCCATGTGGTGGTCATATTTTCAAGAATATACTTTTTGTTTCTTAGCAATTCTTTTCTAAGTACGCCATCTTTTTTACCGCCAAGCATTGTTTTTATATCAATGTCTAATTGTTTCCCAACCTCGTCTCTAATTTCAGAAATTAACGGCGTTACTGTTCTATTTAATGTAATAGGAGCATCAATTCTAGATTTTAACGTTCTAACTATTGTTACTATCTTGTTTGTGGCTGTTTTTAAGATCTCTGGGCTAAAAACATTTGATTCTAATGCATTCTTATATTTTGGTTTTTCTTTTGCCTCAGAAACAGTTTCTTCAGCTATTAAGCCTTTTTCCTCTGTTACATCTTTGCTAAAATCTTTGTCTAATACTCTTCTAGACGAAGCAATAGCTCTTAATGGTAATTGTTTATTAATATAAGCGGCTAGCGGAACTCCTTTGCTTGGATTATAACTTTTAATAAGATCTAAAATACCCCCTGCTCCAGTTTCTATTTCATCTCTGAGCAATTCCTCATCAAACCCAGGTGCATCTCTTCTCCTATTTACTAACCTTCTAGTGATAGGCTTAAATAAATTTATAATATCTTGAGCTCCGTTTAATCCTTTTTCTTCGTATATTTTTTGAACTTTATCAGAAGATACAGATCCTTTTTCATTTTTTATTATTTCTTTATCAGCATCTTCTTCCGTAACCTCTTTTTTAACAACAGGAGCAACTCCAGCTTTCTCTTTTTCAATAGCTTTTTTAATTTTGCCTTCCAAGTTCCTTACTTGCTGATCAAAATCATCCGGATCATAATCGCCTTCGTTTTCTTCTAAGTCTTCAAGTTCAGCTTTAAGTTCTTTTGAAGTTTTTGAAAATGTTAATCTTTCCTGATCTCCACCTATAATTTTACCTGAAAAATTAATTACATTTGCGGCTTTCTTTTTGCCAAAGTGAGCTTCTCTATTGTAATCTTTTATAAATTGATAAACATCTGCTCCTTGGTTTTCTTTAAATTTTGGAAATCCTTTTGGCAATAAATTATTTATAAAATTTCTAATTGAATTTAAAGAGTCTTTAGGCAAATCTACTCCATCTGACGCAATATCAGATAACGCATTTAAAGCTTCTTCGTAATAAGTTTCATCTTTTATAAGATCTCCATTTTCATCTCTAACTCTAAGATTTGCTTCTTTTAATTTTCCGTCTTTAGTTTTAACTTTTACCTTTTCTCTTTCCACATAACTTGAGTCTATCCTAGCCGTTACTTGTGCATATAAATTTGGGTCATAGGTTTCAAGATATTGTAACAGGTTTTTACCAGCTTTGTCTATTCCACTTTGATCGGCAAAAGCCTTTTTAATGGCAACGTGCAAAACTTCATGAGCTCCAACTCCAACACGCCCTCTTTTAGCTGAGTTTTTTGTATGTATAAGTATAACGTCTTTACCCTCTACTTTTGTAGGAACTCCCTCTACACTTCCTGATTTAACTTCTTCTATAAACCTTTTTTTCTGAGCATCGGTTGCGTCTGATTCATTATAAGCTGCTATTATTTCTTCATCAGCATTTGGGCCTTCAAATTCTCTTATTGTTAAGTCTAAACCTAATCCTTTGGCAAAAGCCTCAGCGTTTTTAAGGCCATCTTTTATTGCTTTTGAATAATGAGTAGTTACATAATTTGTTAATGCTCTATCCTCAATTTCTTCTTTAGTAATTTCTTTTGTACCACCTCCAGACTCTAGTTCTAATTCATTTTTAGCCTCTATAAGCAATTCGTTTTTAGCGTTGGTATTCAAGTTATTAAAATTTCCAACAACTTTATTTAAGCTAGCCCGTTGCATTTTTGTGCTATACATTTGATACCCTTGCGTGAGATCAAACTCAAACCTAGCTTCTTTATTAGCTTTTATATTATTTTCTTTAATATTAGTATCAGTTAACAATGTTTCTCTTTGGTTAACCAATTCATTAAATTTATTCCTATAATAAGTTTCCAATGTTTTTAACTGATCCGGGTTTAAATTAGGATCCCTCGCGGCTTCTGAAAAATCCTTATTAACCTCTCTAATCTGCCTGTTAATATCCCCAACCTGAGTTGCCTGCTCTAATGTTAAATCAACACCAAGTCTACCTATAATATTACTTTCAATACTTTCACTTTCATCAACTAATTCATTCACTAATTTTTGAACAGCAGGAGTTTGTAATGGCAATGGTATGCTTTGATCTAATTTATATCCTTGAATACCTGTTAATTCACTAATTTGATTAGCAATATCCTGCATTCTCCTACTTTGTTTTTTAGCAGCCAACTCACTTGAAATAGCTCGCTTCATAACATTATAGGTTTCTACAGCTCCAAAGCCAGTACCCATTAGTCCTCCTTGAGTATATGATTCTAAACCACCTTCAAAAAAATTTTTATTTTCACCTAGTACATGAATATCAACAAAATTATCGGTTAAAGTAGTGCCAAGTTCTGATAAACCTTCTCTATTATAATTTTTTACCGCATTTTTAATTCCCCATACCATTCCTTCTCTTAAGGTTTTTTTAGGCAATGTTCTTATTCCAGATCCAACGCCTTTAAGTATTTGTAATGTACCAAGCATTTCGAACCCAACTTCGGCTGCTCCAAATGCCGATTTTGCAATAAATTTTTTATATTCCGGTAAACTTAATAACTTTTCATCAGTATCAATTTGTTGTTGTAATTGCGCTTTTGCAAATTCATCTGTGGTATTATTAATTTCATAATAATTCTCACTCAATCTTTTTTTGGCTTCTTCCGCTTCTAAGGCCATTTGTGTTACTTTACCACCATAACCACTTGCAAAAAATAATGGCAATGCCGCAGGTCCAGTAAAAGCCATGCCAATTGAAGGTAATGCATTTACAGTAGAACTCATTAACCAATTCCCAGCATCATCAACACTATTAATCTCGTCTATGCCTACTGCTTTTTGATATCTTTGTTTTTGTTTACTTAATTCATTAGCAGTATGCATTATACCAAGGGTGTCATTTTTCATTATTTCATTCTGCTTAACTCCTAATATTGCAGAAGAACCATAAGCAGCTATATCATCAAAAGTAGCAGCAACATTAACTAGCATAGATTCTGTTGCATTCTGTAATTGGTTAATTCTATTATAATTTGCTCCAAAAGCTGTAATAGCCGGTGCTAATACGGCACTAGCATATTCCGATTCTTTTTGTAATTCTTTTTGTCTATTGCCTATATTATTTTGCTCTTCTATTAAGCTTAAAGCATCTGCTTTTAATGTTTTTAATTTTTCTGGATTTGGATTTTTTGTATATAGTTCTACTTCAGCATTCCAGTTTTTTTCTTTTACTTTATAGTCATTTATATCTTTTATTAGCCCTTTTGTGGCATATCTAACGTCGTTTACTTTTTCCTGCGTTAATATTTGTAAGTTTTTTCTATCTTCTGGGCTCAATGATCTAGCATAATCTGTGGAGGCTCTATCAATAAATTTTTCTTTACGAGACTTATCCCAAGCTTCTATTCTGCTATCTGGAAGTTCAATGATCCCATTAGGATTTTCTCTCCATTGTTTATATAATTCATAGTCATATGGATTTTCAAAAGAATTTTTATTTACTAAAGACATGGTTTGCGCAAGCCCCCCTGTTGAGGCAATAGATGCAGCGCTTAAGTCTTCCACCTCTTTAAATTTGTTTAGTAAGCTACTAGTCGCTTGTTCTTTTTTATCTTTAGCCGTTAAAACAGGCGGAGTAATTTTTTCCCATAAATTAGGATATTTGGTTTTAGCTAATTCCTTAATTTTTTTAGAATATGTTATATCTCCAAAATTAGAGATAAATTTATTCATTCCTTGTATGTCAGATAACTTAAAAGAAGTTCCATTACTTGTTCCACCATATCCTTCGCTTTCTCCAATTTTTCTAAAAATTATTTCTTTTCCAAATTCTTCAGCCTCAAGCCCTAGTCTGTTTATTTTTTTATTTAAATTATTTACGGTTTCAACAGCACTTTCTTTATTTATATCATAATCAATATTGTTAGGATTATCAAAACTAAGCTCATCCAAAGCTTGTCTTGTTCTATAATCTTTTGTTTGATCTAAGTATAATTGTTCTTTTGCATTTTTGGCTTTTTCCTTTTCTTTTGCTTTTATTTCAGCCTCTTTTTTTGCTTTCTCATTAGGTGAAATGCCTTCTTCTTTAAAACTCCAAGACTTTGCTGGCTGCGCAATATCTGTTCCAGCAAATGGATCGGAACTAGGTTTAAATGTTGGAATATCTTGTACTGCTGGTTTTTTCTTAGTTTTATTAATTTCAGAAAACTGATCTTTTGCAGGATTCTCAAACCCAAACGTTTTTTTATAAACATCCTCGCTAAATCTTTCATCAAGCTTAGCGGGTTGTTTTGTTTTTTTAGAAGCGGGTTTGAAACCTTTACTTTTAATATAAGCCGGGAGTTTGTCTTTACCCCCGGCCATTTTGATTAAATCTGCTTCTGTATATATTTTACCGTTTAATTCATATTCCAACATAAATGATTATTTTCAATTAATATTTTCCTGTTTTTAAAAACTTTACAACTTCAGTTTTTTTACCAATTTGCCTATCTTTAAGTTTTTCCGGTGCGGTTATAATAAACCTCCCATTTTCATGGACTACCGCAGTGCCTTTATTGCCTTTATAAGTACCGGTATCCTCTGCTTTGGTGTCCCATACGCTTTTTATATTTTCGTTTAAATTTACCGCCTCTTTTTCTTCTGTAGTAGTTTTGTCTTTCCCGGATGTTTCGTTACTAAATATCTGATTTTCTTTTTCATTCTGTATATAATATCTTTCTGTACCTTTAGCATCTTTAATTGGCTTAAGACTAGATTTTGCAATTATATTTTGTTTTTCCTGTTCTTCCAATTTAGCTACTAAGCTTTTTACTTTCTCCTCAGTGTTTAGGGTAGCAAATTCTTTTGAAGGATAATTAGTTCCATAATCTAACTGGGCTAAAACTCCATCCGCAACATTATTATTTGAAAGAGGGCCGGCTATTAAGCCTTCCGCTTGAGCAATTAAAGTAGGTCTCATGGCTAAAATAATACCGTCCATATCAACCTCTTGTCTTTCGAACATTACAGAACCACGGTTTTTATTTACACCCGCATTGCCAGCTATTTGTTCATATGTTAATTTACCTATAAATTTATTGTTTATTTGATTATCACCATCCTTACTGTAAACACCAGCTATAACAGCGGATTTACCATATTCTATTTCCGGTATTTCCGAATATAAAGCTCCGTCCCAATCTTTATTTATTTTTTTTTCAAACCTAAATTCATACTGTCCTTTATTTTCTTTGGACTCAATAATAGCCTTATCTTTAATGCCTTTTTCAAATTCTGCCTCTAAAAACGCGGCATTTCTTTTGCCATTAGCATCTTTAGTAACACCTGGATTTGTGGCTTCAAAAAACTTAAATACGTCCTCTTTTGTTCCAATTTTATTGGTTATTAACAGAGTTATTTTTGATGGATCCCCATTAACATCATACACTAGATCTCTTGTAGTTTTTGTGGGGTCAAAAAACGCATTGCTCATTGTAGTGGACCTATTGATAGACTGATTTAATAAGTTGTCGCCATTAAACCTAATTTTTCCTATATTCGTTGCATTGATTTTGCCACTTTTAATAGCGTCTGCTTGAGAAAACATCCCTCCTACTACGTTCGTTAAATTTCGCTCACCTGTAGCTCTTTGCGATGAATATGCGGCTTTTTTGTCTAAATCCTCGCGCGATTGTACAACTTGGCTAATACTAGCGTCATTGTTCCCTTTTACCTCTGCTGTACTTATTATGTATTTATTAAACAAATCAACAGCTCCAGCATCAGCCCCTTTGCTTACTAATCCAGAATCAACCTGTTCAAGACGAGCTTGTTCATTATATAAATTTTTACTAAGAAATACTTGATTAGCTAAAATTTGTTCCTTAGCTTCTTTAGCTTTCTTTTCAGCATCTAATTTAGCTTCTTTTTCTTTAGCCTCTCTTTCTTTTTTAGCAGCAGCGTAACTTTGTGTAAAGCTTTCTGCAAAATCACCAGCTACTTGCCCCCAAATTAAGGCTGCATCATTTTTTATTATAGTTGGATTATCGTATGCACTCATATTTTAATTTTTTAAACTCAATTACTAAATGTATATCCCGATGTATCCACCGTTAGCGGGTCAATTAAATTAATTGCCGGAGATTGATATGCTGTATTAACCCCTATAGGACCGCTTGTCGTAGTAGGTACTCCTGCTCCTCCACCCATTCTATCTACACCTCCTCCTAAAGCGGAACCTACTCCTTTTATTGCCCCACTCCATGCTGCAGCTTCTCCTGCTTGAGCAGATGCTTGATTTTGCATTGCTTGCGCTAATGCCCCGGCTGATTGACCTAAATCTGCATTAGTTCTATCCTCTCGCGCTGCGAACATAAATTGTTGCCCTGCTGCTTGAGCCGCCTGTACTCTTTGTGCTTCGCTAATTCGTATTGATTGTAATCTTTGTTGTTCAGCCATTTTAAGTTGATTACGTTCCATTTCTCCTTGAGCTTTTAACTTTTCATTTGCCGCTTCTTGTTGTTCAATATTTGCGGCAATATCTTTTTTACTTCTTAATGCTGCTTGTGCTAATGCTGTAGCTCCTCCTGCACTAGCTCCTGTCGCTCTTAAAGTATCTAATGTGTTTGCTAAAGCTAGATCAGCCTCCTCTGCTTGTATTTCTGCAGCTTGTGTAGCTACTCCTAAATTTGCATAAGGATTATTTATCATTCCTGATAAATCTGTTGCCATGCTACTAATATCAATTGTTGATGCATAAGGATTGGTTATTGGTTGTCTAGCCGCTTTAATTGCAGCCATTTCCGCTCTCGATCTATTTGCATCATTACGTGCTCCCTTTGCCGCTTGGCTTGCTTGATGTGCCGATACCGCGCCTCCTATTATTGCGACACCTGCTGTTACTGCTGATACTGCTGCCATATTATATTAATTTTTTTGAAATTTCATACGATGCTTTTTCGTCCACCGTATATCCTAATTTTTTATGCATTTCTATTAATCCCGTGTTTCTGCCGATACTTAATATTATATTTTTATCAACGCTTAACGCTATATCTTCTAATCCAAGTATTAACATTTCTAATGCTTCTTTTCTATCTGCCTCTCTATAATCTTTATTTGATATTATCCATTCCATCCAAGCTACCTTCGAATTTGTCAAATATAAAAACCCAGCAACTATTGGTATATCTCCTTTGCAAACAATTAAACCCCCTGTTCCATTTAAAGGTAATAAATCTTTATTCATTTGTGGCCAATTCCATTTTACCCACCATTCTTGTAAAGTTTCCCAATCTGATTCTTGTAATGCTCGTACAGTTAATTCCATTTAATTTAATTTTAATATGATGATTCTATATATTCTGAAGATACCGCAAATAATT
>Ga0181344_1000351_pt1 | contig 18540 bp, 47 predicted proteins | sample Su13VDMLBDD_FD_130098 | JGI IMG/M metagenome (GOLD analysis project Ga0181344, IMG submission 130098) | Freshwater viral communities from Lake Michigan, USA - Su13.VD.MLB.D.D | ecosystem: Environmental > Aquatic > Freshwater > Lake | place: USA: Michigan | collected 2013-07-15
ATTTGGCTTCAACGTTTTTACCTTTATATATTTCTGATATGTTTACTAATTTTTTATACTCGAACCCGGTTGTTAAGTAACAATCTTTAGTTTCATATCGAGTAGGTTTATAAACTTCGGTTATGGCAATTGTTCTAACACCAATTTTTTGTAGAACGATCATATCACCTTCACGAAGAGACCAGTTACCATCGTGTACTAATACTGAAATATTTTGTTTTATTCGTAAATATATTTTATCCATTTAGGTCATTTAGTTTACCAATAAAGTGAGTCCAACTTATTATAATTGAATTTAACTTTTGAAAGTAACATTAGTTTAAGATTTTCTTTTTGTTGTTCTGGAGTAATAAAACGTTTATCTGAATAGTAAAATTTACCGCCGGTTTCATCGATAATAGCAACCATATTGGTTGCCATATCAACTACTTCATAATGTTTACCTTTTTTAAGACCTGCGGTAACCATTATACAAACTACTTTATCACCTTGATTAAACTTACTTTTCATTTATCTTTATTCGGAGTAACCGGCACTCCATAAATTTACTCTTTTTATTGTATTTCTTTTTAACATATTCTTTAAAGCTACTTTCCATTGTTCATAAGTAATGAAACGATTTCTGTAGTACATATATTCTGCACCAGTATCACAAACAATAGAAACTATACTATTTTCTTCGGGGTAATCGTATATTTCATTAAGTATTTCATAGTGTTTACCTTTTGTTAAACCAAAACAAGGAGTTACACAAACCATTACTTTTCTCATTCTCTTATCTTATTTCGGTTTAACATATGTATCAATCTTTGTTTCCAATCTTCTTCTGTAGTAAATCTGTTTTTACTATAAAAGTAATTGTCACCAAGATCATCTGTTACTAGTAACAAATTATATTGGTGTGCTTCGGTAGCTTCGGTTACTTTATATTTTTTACCCTTGGTTAAACCATCAGTAGGACGTGTACAAATCATTATCATTAGTAAGTTTGAATAGAGTTAAATGGTTTATTTTTTGGGAATACTTTATTACCTTCAATAACAATTGTATCATTCACATTAAATGTTAAATCAAGTGTTTGAAACTCAAAATTTTTACCAGATACTACAAAGTGTTGATATGATGAATCTTCGGATATGCTGATTTTATCTACAACAGCTGTTTGTCGAACGGTAGTATAATTACCCCGGTTTGTTACTTGTATATTTTGTTGTTTGGGATTGTATGAAAATATTACATAACAAAACAGTAATACTACTGCGATTACGATCACTGCAAATTTTTCTCTTTCTGATATTCTCATAATTATTATTTTAACAAAGATAAGTAATAAAAATAAAATATCCCAAATAAATTTGGGATATTTTATTATTCTTCATCTGGATCTTCGATATACAAATCAATTTCATCACCATCGTCTCCTTGATAATCTAAGTCATAGGTGTATGAACCTTTGACATATGTTCCTGGAAATTCTTGACTTTCTGGATCAAATCTTGCTAGACGAGACCAATCTTCAATTTGTTCATAGATATCCTCTTCTAATTCTTCAACAGATTTATCTGATTCAACTTCTAATTGAACTCTAACCTGTGCGGTTACATACTGGTTTAAATAAATTTTATACTTTTTCATATTATACTAGTACTTCGGTTTCATCACCACTGATTTTATTTTTAATAATCTCTTGGTCAAGTAGTTCATCCAAAAGGGAATAACCTTCTTCTCCTTTATACATATCAGTCGCATTCCATTTGATATAATCTTTTGCTTCTTCTTCTGACATTCCAGCTAATTCTGGGTAATCATCAGTATTAATTGTTAGTTCATCCCTTACTATGTAAGTAGTAAAGTATTCTGTTGCTTGTGCTTTAATTTCCATAATTAGAACATTTCTAATTGAGCGTTGATGTCTTGAGACTCATTTGTGATCTTATCTCTACGGATATCTTGACTATTAAGTTCTTCAGCAAGTGAATCATATCCATATTCTTCATTAGTTGGTTTCATATCCCAAGCATTAGATTCAACATACTCGATTACTTCTTCTGGTGTCATACCAGCTAATTCTGGATAATCTTCAATGTTTAATTCAATTGGTTCTCTAGTGATAGATGTTTCATAATACTCAGTTGCGAATACTGCGATTGTTTTTTGGGTTGTTTCTGACATAATTTTATTTGTTTTTGTTTTTTAATATCCTGTTGTTAGTTCTACTTCAAATCCACCGGTTTTGTGCCATTCATCATTTGGTTGTCCCATTTGAATATCGCCTTCATAACCTTTGGTTGTAGAATTAAAGTAATCAAATTTCTCACCTTCGATAAGTGTCCAAAGTGCATCTCTTACTTCTTCTGGTAAAGATTCGTCTTCTGCTAAATCATTATAATTTTCTGATATGTAATCAAAAAATTCTTGTTCTGTTGTTCCTTCAAATTCCGGAAACAAATCACTATCTAATTCAACCGGTTCAGTTGCAGCGTATATAGTGAAATACTCTGTTGCTCTAAAATGCTTTTTCATTGTTTTATGTTTATATTACTTTATATACTTTCTAATAAACTTTGTTTGCTTTTTATTTAGTATTAGGATATATTTATTTCCCATTTTAGTTTGGTACACTTGGTGTCTTTCACCTTGGTCTGAGTAGTACCAGTAATCGGTATAGCTATAATTTTGTATTCTTAATTCAGCTGGTTTACAACTGATAAGAAGTAAGATTGTAAGTAATGTTAAAAGTTTTCTCATTTGGTTTTTAATAAAAGGTTTAATCTTTTTTGTCGAATTTTTGCTACATCAATTGTATATTGTGCGTGGTGAATAATATCTTCACCAAAAGGTTGATTTTCTTTTAATGTAACATTTACTCTGATACCTTCTTGACCATCCATAAGTAAGCTAAAGTCAGTTGCTTTATATACTTTAACAATAGTCATATGACTATTTTTAGTTCTACTATGGAAAAAGTTTATAATAAATTCTGTTATTCCATATTGTAGTAAGGTTGGTTCTATTTCCATTATTTTAAAAGTTTATCTAAGATACCGTCTCTGCGTGATTGTTTATCAACGTAACCATCCCAGTTTTTAAAGTATCCATATTGTTCTTGATATTTACGCTTTGGTTTTTTAAAATTATTTTCTCTTTGTATATTATCAAATGATGTTTTTAATTTACTTTTTAAATCATCTTCATTATTACAATAAATTAAATCAATCTCAAATAGTTCAGTAAGTGAGAAAAAGTTCTGTTTGTATATTTGAAGTTTTAATTTATTATCTGTATCATTCACCATTGCTAGGTAATAACCTTTATCACTATCATAAACATACTTATTATCTTTCTCTATACTAAATGGTGCCGAAATAAATGAAAAGTTTTTTTCTCCTATAATCTTTTCTATGAGTGCTCCAATTAGTAGAGATATAAAAGCAAATACGATGAATAGTAATGCAACTACTACACAATAACCACCAAACGGCATTTTACTACCACTTGGTATAATATAAGCAAGGTATCCACATAGAAAAATTAGTGTGGTATCGAATATTGTTCCGAACATAATATAAAATGCTCGTTTTAGTTTTAGTAAATTTAATTGGCTCATTATTCTAATATTTGGTTTATTTTATTATCTCTTGATTTTGATTTTGTGATAAACATATTTTTTTTACTATACATTTTCATATCACCTAAATCGGTTCTAAGAAAGAAACTTTTATTACCTAATGTTTCTATCCCACATTCATACTGTTTACCTTTGGTTAGTTCTCTTACTTTACCTTGACCAGGAATGTTTCGGTAAAAATCTCTTACGGGTATTACTATCTCTATCATATTAATAAATCTTTTAATCTATTATCTCTCGATAAAACTTTGTCAAATTTTAACTCACTTTCCTTATATTCAAGTCCATCATCTAACTTATATGTTATAGTAGTTGAATTAGTCTTAAATATTATTGTCTTTGTAATTTGAACAATTCTTCCAGTTTTAAATATGACTGTTCCTTTTTTGGAATCGAATTTGGTTATATGTACGGTGTCTCCTAGTTTCATTTATAAAAGTTCATTTAATTTTTTATCTCGTACTTTATCTATACGATTAAGATAATCTGGTATCTTTGGAACTTCGTGATACTCCCACCACTCAGATCCATCATACTCACCTCTGGTTGTCCAAGTACCATCTTCATACCAAATTATTCCATCTAGTTCTTGACCACCATAACCATTATTATAGTCCCTATCTAATATAGATAAGAACTCATTATATTCTTCTTGAGTATATCCGGTAGTTAAAAATGCCTTATCACCATCTTCAAATTCGACGAACTCGATGTAAGCACATTTTACTACTTTATTTCTGGTGCAGTCAAGAAACTCTCCTTTTGCATTTATTCTAGCCATTTTTTATAACTTGGTTTATTTTACCTTCTCTAATAATTGATTTAATTTTGTTAACATCTTCGTCACCGAGAACTTGTATTGGTTTATAAACATAAAGTTTATCACCTTTAAATTTATAAAATCTTATATCGTCTGGGTTCATTTCAACCTTCAAAATATCACCAATCATTTCTGCACTGATAATTTTAGAGTTGGGATAAACATTTTTAACTATATCAATCATTTTTTCTAATTATTCTTAATTCAATTCTTTCAATTGGTTCTTCAAATCTGGTATTACTAAATGCTTTAAGTGTAAAGTACATTGTTTTAACTTCTTCACCTTTTCTATTATGTGAATAAACATTTACTAACGAAGGTTCTGTTTGAACATTATACTCTGTTATAATGTTTTGTAGTAAACTAACTAAACGGTCTTTATACTCGTTTATATTAAATTTTTGGTATACAAAATTGTCGATCTTACCAATATGTAGACTATATGAACTATATTCACGTAAATCCCAACATGAAATGTCAAAATTTAAGTCATTTAGCCTATAATAGTCTAAAAACTCGGTTATAAAAACTTGTATATTATCTTTATATTCTTTTGATGTCATGATTATTGTTTATCTGCGATTTCTCTTAAATAAGCTTCTGTATCAAAGTCTTCTGGGATTTGACCATCAAATTTTTGTAAAAGTTCCATATAAATATCTTTCATTCTAGACATAACGTTTTATTTTTAGGTTTAGACAAAGATAAGGATAAAAATAAAAAAGACCTCAAAAAGGTCTTATTTTTTTATACTACACCATTTATTTTAAATGGTGGTTCTATACCATTAACTTTTCCATAATTATTTATACCATTAACTTTATTTACTAGTGTATATTCTATGTAGGGGTATAGTCCAGGTGTGTCGTAATATATATATCTACCTGATTCTTCTCCTATTGATAAAGTTTCTGTACTATAATCATGCGATTGCTCTATTAAGACAATATTAAGTTCACCTGTAACTGCATCATTTATTGCATCATTATTTAAAGTAATAGAACTAAAAGTTCCTGCTGGACTTATGTCAAAGTAGAATGTTCCGAATGTTGTTTTATCAAAGTGTGTTGTATTTAAAGTTGTTGATAAAGATTTTGGTGATTCCAAACATGCGATTTTACCACCATTTGGAAAAGGATCCCAATAAATATTTAATGTTATATTACTTACACTCGCTCCTATCAATATACTAGTATCAAAAGAAATGTAAGTTCTAAATAGTTCGTATGTAGAGCCATCATATGTAGCACCTGCTTTTGTTTGAACCCCGGAGAGATCTACAGAAGCTGCAGTTGTTGAGTTTTCTAATGTGCTCCAGTTACTTCCTGTTTTATATAAGTAACCACCTTTTGTTAATTCTGCTGTAATTATACCCATAGAGTATATATTAAATCTTATAACCAGTATTCTTTTTTGAATTCGATTGGTGGTAAAGGTATTTTAAAAAGTCGTCTAATTTTAGATTGACGTTCGAGTACTTTAAAGTTAAAGAAGATTTGTTTCTTATACTTTTTCTTTTTGGTAAATAAATTATTAAACATCATCTTGGTCCTGTATTTCTAGTTCCTCGTTGACTAGGATTAAGAGCTTCTTTTCTTTCTTTTACTAGTTCTTTTAAAAAGCTATCAAACTTCTCTGGTTCGGTTTTTCTAAATAAACTTTTTATACATTTAATCATTTTATTATCTTTTCAATTTTCTTTTTACGTATTGCAGTTCTCCAACGAGAAGTTACTTTTCTATATTCTTCTATACTTATTTCTGTTGATATAGAACCACCACATATACCAGAAGTTCTATATGATGCTGGTAAAGTACAAGGTGCCTTATCATAGTTAGTTGCAAGTGAACCACCACATCTATTACATTGATAGTATTTATCCATTTAAAATTTCATTTAATTTATCCTCTCTTATATAAGAAGTAGCATCTTCAAACCATCTTTTACCAGTTGTATCTTCTAATACATAAGTTCCTATTGTTCCAACATTATCTATAATTTCTATACCTACCGGAGAATTTCTATCTCCGATTATTCGAGTAACATCATATATTTTTCCAATAGTCAATCTAATTCCATCTGTATTAGATGCAGTTATACCATTATATAGACAGATTACTTTTTTCATAGTAGTCCTCTTTCCATTAGTAACTGTTCCATTTTTACCCAGTCAACATAAGGATGTGTCGATAAACTCCAGTTATAAACTAACGGAGTACCAATTGCAGTATCATCGATAATAAAATCTGCGTGAGATTTTGGCGAGTTAGTCCAACCACGTTGAGTTGGATTTGTATTGATTCCGTATAATGGAATGTCATTTTGTTTAAACCACTCAACTGCTTCTTTTAGGTATGAGTTATCCCCTCGCATAGTAAAAAGGATTAGTTGATGTCCATTTTCTACTAAACGTTTTAAAACAGGTACTGCACCAATATCCTTTCCTACACGGGGATAATCATGTGTCACACAAGTCCCATCAAAATCTACATTTACAATCATATTCCTAAGTCGTTTAATTTATCTTCTCTAATTCTTGCTAGTGATACTTGTCTATAAAATTCATAGAAACTTGTATTTTCAATTACTTCTACAAAATTATCTGGGATTTCTATATCGAAATCTTTTTCAAAGTCCATAATCATTTCAATGAAGTCTAAGTCATCCATGCCAGTAGAGTACCACTTAACATCATCAGGAGTAAGTTCATCAAATTGTGCATTGAACTTAGTTAACATATTATCGAAGTAACCGGGTCTAGACCTTAGCACCGTTATTAAGTCTTGTATATTATCTACTATCATTATCTTATCATATTTAATAGATATGGTAAATCTTCTGGTTTGTTTATTTGACCAGAGAATTTAATGAATTTATTGGGATCATCTTTTCTCATGTTGCATTGTATCTTTTCAATAATAAGATAGTTGATAGGTGACCAATCATTATTACTAAAATGACAAATTATTTGAGTACGTTCATCAGTTTGTTTTGACCAACGTCCTGGTGAAATAAGTTTAAACCCTTCTAATAATTTGAATTGTTCTGTTAAATCTATTTTCATTATAGTTTATATTTTTTAATTACATGTCTAGTCGATAGGTTACCTAATATAGCTGATACACCAGCAATCGTAAGACATAACCAAGTAGGATAAGCGATACCGATATACTCACCGGTATTTATATCCATAGTGAAGAAAGCTAAAAACATTGGAAATGTTAGTATAAAGTATATTCCTATTGTGAGTAAAATCGTGAAATAAAATTTGTTTAAATTGCTCATATTATTTTTTAGTTTTTAAAATTTCGTAATAGTGGTAAAACTTGTCATTATCCATTGCAAAGTGTGATAATTTTATTTCACCGTTAGTTATTCTTTTTGTTATTTCATTTCGTTTTTCTGCGTTTGCAGTACTTTCTAATCTTATAAATCTCATTGTAATAATTTATTTATTTTTTTATCTCTAATCCAAGCTTTGTAATCTTGTATTGGGTAGTCCCAATAATCAGTGTAATTATCTACATCTAACCAAAATATTCTAACAAAGTAATCACCGTTCATATGTTGTATTTTTCTGGCCCACTTACCTTCTATCTGATGCATATCTTTTATTTTAAAAGGTGACGACCAGTATTTGTCATGTTTTTCAGAAATCCAATCTTGTAAATCTTGTTTTTTAAACTCCATATTTTATATTTAGAACTACAAAGATAAGAATAAAAATTGTAATTCCAAAATTAAGTTTTTATATATACCATATGAGATACCTAAAGAGTTTTAATGAAGGTACATCCTTTCTACCAACAGATCTAAATGAACTACAATATTTTTGTGAGACTTATTTAGCTTATTTACTGGATGAAGGATTTGGTATTCGTGTTAGACACGGTTCTCGCAAAGATAGAGCTCGTATAGAGTTTTATAAAGAAGATCATATTCATCCAGTTCCTTTTAATTGGGATGATGTTAAGGATCATTACATTCCGTTCTATAAAATGTTATCTAAAGAATATGACATTGATACAACACCAAGTAGAATTTCCGATGGTGAAGTAGAATACAAAGCTTGTTCTGTTAAGTTTGAATATAGAAAACCTGCTAAACAATTATGGGAAACAGAGCCAAGATGGTTTACAGAAGACGAAATAATAAATGATAAAGTAGGAGAACTAGGTAAATATGTTGGAGTAATTTCAATTTTTCTAGATAATAATTAATATACTAATTAGAATGATTTAATTATCCTTCGTGATTGGTGATGTTAGAGTTTCTAAAAATTAAAACACAAGCGATTACAATTAAAACTAAACTAATTAGAGTACCCCATAATTGGTCTTTACCAAACCCACTTAAAATTTGTAAGAAAGCTAATCCCATTGTATATTCTTTTGCGTTTCTAGGATAAAGAGCGTTAAATCTTTTATAGATGTTAGTAATTGACAACCAACAAGCTGGAGCTAGAACTAACATTCCTAACATAATAAGTCCGGTTGATTCAACAATTCCATATCCAATCAAGAAACCACCAACAAAAGCGGCTACTGATGCGATAAGATTTCTAAGTAAATAATTACCGCCTGAGATTGTTCCAGAAAATTCAAAGTATTTTTTTAAGTTTTGCATAATAAGTATTATTTTCTTATTATATGTTATTTAATAAATAAGTTTCTATAAAAATTATTTAATATATAATTTATGATTGTAAAATTCAATGATTACCAAAGTATAAATGAAAATCTTCAAAGAGCAAGATCTATTCTTCGTAGAGCTGGCATTGTAGAGACGAATGATGATTTTCAAAAGTTAAGAAAATTATTAGCAACACATCCAGGTTACCTTGGAAAATTTACAGAATGGTTAGTTATAAATAAAATTACTTATGACCGTTTAGAAGATTTATATCAACAAATTAAAGACAGTCGTTTATCAAGACCTATTGATGAATTTAAGACACCCGAAGAGATTATTGATACAATCGTAAGAACTACTGCAGATACTGCCGTAAATCAAATGATACACGCTATTCCATCAAGAGCTAGAGAGTTTTTGAAAAACGCTGAGTATTGTGAGAATTGTGACAATGAGCGAGAAGTAGATTGTGAGCATTGTGATGGTGATGGTACTATGCCATGTGATAAGTGTGAAGGTGAGGCTGAGGTTGAGTGTCCGGATTGTTCGGGTCATGGTGAGAAAGAGTGTCCTGATTGTAAAGGTGTAGGAGATAAGAATTGTAAAAAGTGTAAAGGTAAAGGAACTTATTATAGAAAAGAATGTCCTGATTGTGATGGTGAAGGAACTACTGAATGTGAAACTTGTAATGGTGGAGGTGAAGTTGAGTGTAAGAGATGTGAAGGTGAAGCTGCAATTGAGTGTGATAAGTGTAAGGGTGAGGGAGGTTTTCCTTGTACATATTGTAAGGAAAAAGGTAAGGTAAAGTGTGGAGAATGTTCAAAGGATTCTGATGAGTGGAAAGAATTTGTAAGATTCTTGGCTCTTCAGGCACCACATAAAGATTTGATTATAGATTTCCTTTCAAAGAAAGGAGGTCGTTATTCTAACGAAGATAATGAGTGGGACTACTCAGATCAAACTGCAGTAGAAGAACTAACTGAAACTATAACAAGATTGATTGATTTACCTTCGATAGATTCTATTATTGAAAGATTACCTAATGAACCTAATCTTAGATTGATTCATAATGATGATAAGGTTTTAATTGTCGCTGCAAATTACGAAGGTGTTCAGAAATATGGTTCTTCTTATTGGTGTATTCACCAAGATGAATCTACCTTTAATGATTATGTTTATGAACGTAGTGGTATCTGTGAACAATGGATAATGTATATTAAAGGTAAAACTCCTTTAGTTGATGAGAAATCTGTAATGGGTATTACTTATGATATAGAAGCAATGGGTAACCAAAGTGGTGTTGAGTATGCACACTGGGAAGATGATGATGATTGTGTAACAGAAGCTATGCATATAATTAAGGGACTTAAAATAGATAAAACTTTAATTACTAGAGCTTTGGATATATTTGAACACGAAGGTGATATAGTACTTAAATTCCCGGAAGCTTTTTTACCTAAGATTGAAAAAATGTTTGATGATACAAAATTAGCATCGGAAGAATTATCAGGTTTAAAACCGTTAAGAGCAAATGCTGCTTGGACTGAACGTAATAAGAGACAAGTAATAGAAGGTAGAAAGTATCAAATTATTGAAATGATTGGTAATTTCTTATTTGAAGAAGGTTATGAATGGACTCCTAAACTAACTAAGTTATTTACTAAGATATGTAAGGATAAGACAATGAAGATACCTATTAGAATTTCTGATCAAAGTGATTTAGCAGCTGGAATAATTACTCAATTATATACATACTTTGATTTTAGTCCTAAAGATTTAAAACATGATATATTTGAGATTTTATCGGATCATGACATTGAGTATAATGAAGGTAATAAAGCAATTACTTGGTTAGTTTCCAATGGTTATAACATAGCACCTTATTTAACTTCAAGTTATTTAGACGATGAATACTTATTGGCTTTATATAAGTTAAAATTAGTAACATTTGATGATTTCATTCGTTCTACTAATTTAGATAGTGTTAGAGAATTTGACAATGAGATTACTATTGCAGTATTAAATAATATAGATACTTATATTAATGATCGTAGATTTTCAAAGTTTTTATACATAATATGTGATGTTTTATCTAAGAATATGGCTTTATTGACTAAATATAAAACAAATATGTTAGATTTAGTTTCAAAAGTAAACAAAAGAGACGATTTAGAAACTATCTTAGATAAGATTGACGATGATGATTTAGAAATGGCTTGTGCTCGAAAACTTCTACATAGAAAGATTTTAACTAAATATGATGTTGAAATGAAGAAGAAAATGTTAGAGAAAATAGTTTTAAAGTATGATACATTTAAAAAGATTTAATGAAGGTCAGTTTTATACAGTAGAGAATATATTGTATGAATTTGCAAAGGATAACTTAGCGTACGTATTAGATATAGAAGGTATGAAAATGTCCTTAGGTATTGATAAACGATTAAGTGATTCTGGACGTTTTAATTATTATGAATTTAATCTAACTAATCCTTATTTTTTTCAATGGCGAGATATAAAAGATCATTTCATTCCTTTTCTACAAAGGTTACAAAGGTTAAATTATGTAACAGTGTGTCCTTTGGGAACTGGTGAGTCACAGGGTAAGGAAATAAAAGTACGTACAATTAGAGAAGATGAATTTGGTTTTATTAAAAATGTGTACTATTCACTTGAAGATGCTTTAAGTGATGATGATAGTTTTTATTCAAGAGACATCAGTAAGATTACTTTCTACATCAAGCAAACTAACTAGTTTCTCATTTCTTTGTTCTATTATATTTCTATGTTTTTTTAGAAAGTCTATTTTATTATTGATTTTATCAATTTTAGTTTTATAATACTTAAATGTACCTTTTAGGTGTTTATCTGTATGAAATACAAGATTGTGCATATTAGTTTCTACTTTAGCTAAAGGAGTTTCAAAGTATTTTATTGCATCAGTTATATCATAATGATAATCTTCATCTAACTCTGCAAAATAACTAACTATGACTTTTAACTTTGAGTTTTTGTCACCATGTCCTGTTATTACTTCATATTGCTCGTATATTTTATCATTACTATCTTTAATTTCTGTAATGTTACCATAAATCATCTTTGGTGGATGATATGATGTTCTTGTTGATACTAAGTCGCCTACTTTAATTAAATCTATTATATTCCTAAATCGTTTAACCTTTTATTACGAAGTTCTACTAAAGTTGTAAAATGATCATTCTAATATGTCTTCTATTTTTTGGTCTCTTTTAAATTGTGTAATAAGTTCCGTGAAGTCATTATAAGTAGGCCAGATTATATTATAAGAATAGGTAGCATAACCTTCTTCATTTACTTCCCTTGTACATTTGGAGAATGTGTTTTTACCAATTGTTATAAAAGGAATTGATTGTGTTTTATCTACCCATTCTTTAACTTTCTTATGTTCGTATGCAAATCGTATTTCTCTAATAATGTCTTTATTATTTTCAGTACCGGGTGCACCAGAAAACATAGAGTAACCAGTAAGTTCTCCTATGACAACATCTTCATCATCGATTTTTGTAATTAGATACATCATAAATAATTTTTTGTAAATATACAAATAAGAAATTGATTATCAAAATATAATTTTAATATATACTTAATGAAGTATTTGAAATCCTTTAATGAATCATTAGATAGAAATGAACTGAGAGACTTTTGTGAAATGTATTTGGCTTATCTATTAGACAAGTCTAATTTTAATTTAGAAGTTTTTTCTTCTACAAAAGACATTTCAATTATTGAGTTAAGAGATAATCCAGAAGGTACTACGTTTAGTGGTGATAAGATTTTTACTTGGTCCTCTGTTAAGGATCACATAATTCCATTTCTAAAAATGTTGGATAAAAGTTATGACATTGAAACTATTCGCATCTTTCAATATGGGAAAGATCGTGAAAGTACTGGTTTGACATCACATTCGGTAAGAAGTATGGAAAGATTATCTGATGATACAAAGATGAAATGGGTAACAATTTCAGTTTCTAATAAGAAATCTTTTATACAAAAAGTAAAGTCATTCTTTGTTAGTGAAGCTTATAATAAACCAAGAGCCGGTGGTAAGAAACGCTGGTCGGTTAAATATAAGAAGACAATAAATTGTAGTAATCCTAAAGGGTTTTCCCAAAAACAATATTGTAAGAGAAAACGAAAAGGTGGTGCTTATAAGAATGAGTCTGTTGAGTCTGTAATGGGTGGATTGATTGAGAAAGTAGGAAAAGTTGTGATGGGTGTAAATGATTTATGTGAACAACATTTAGTTTATTTACAAGATGAAGGATTTATATATGATGTAGATCTCAATCCAGATCTTGGTCAAGACAATAGTGATTTATATGATAGTGGTGACATTATTTTTAAGTTAGGTAAGAATGATGAGGAATTTTCTTGGAATGAAATTAAAGATAGGTTTATACCATTTTTGATTATGTTAAAGAAAGAATTTGATGTTTTAGAAGAAGTTCAATTTAGTATTAATCATGTAAATGTTTATCTTATTAGTGATGAATGGTTTGATATAGATGAATTATGTGATGATAATTTTGAAATGGATTATGAGATTAAAGAGATAATTATAAATATAAATATATGAGATACTTAAAAAAGTTTGAAAGTAAATGGTGGGAAAAGTTTGTTGATAAAGATGAGCTAAAGTCTTCTGCGGAATCTTATTTGGCTTATTTATTGGATGAAGGTTTCCAGGTTGGAATAAATTTAGATCGTCATGAAGATGATCGTGGTGGTATTGATTTACATCTATTTAAAGAAGCTAGTTCATTTAGTGAGGTTGATCCTTATGGTGACGATGATGTATATGATTTATTTTATTGGAATGATATAAGAGACCATTATGTTCCATTTTTACTAATGTTTATGAAAGAATATACTTTCTCTCGTCTAAAATTATATTCATTTCATGGTAATGAGGTGAGAGTATTTACTCCAAACACTTGGTCATTTGAAAAGTTATTAAGTGGTGATTTCGAAGTTGAAGAAGAGTTAAGAGAAATAGTAATAAGTAGTATAAGAAAGATATAATGAAATACTTAAAAAGAATTTTTGAAGAAGTAAATCGTAATGAGTATGTAGAATTACAGGACTTCTGTGAAATGTATTTAGCATACTTATTAGATGATAGTGATTGGCAAATAGACATATCGATGATTACTCAGGTTTATCCACATACTGGTCATTATGATGTTTTGATTTGGAGAAAATATGTGATAAATCCAGATGGTTCACACACTTATCCTAATGTTGTTTGGGATGATATATCGGATCATTTTATACCATTCTTTAAAGTTCTAACGAATAATTACGAATTAGTACCTAGTGTTGCTCGTAGTATGAAAGATGGAAGTCTTGTTAATAATCTGGTGCGATTTTCAGGGGCTAACGTACCAAAGGAAAAGATACTAAATGATTTGATACCGGGTAATCAACCGGTTAGAAAAATAATGTTTAAAGTAAAACGTAAGATATAAAAAAGAATTGTTAAACAATTCTTTTTTTGTTTATATAATTTCTATGAAACTAAGTACCACCAATCAAACAATAAAAGATGATCTACAATCATTTGTAGATGGTATTTATGACGGTATTTTATCACCTGAACAATTAAAAATGGCACTTGAATTGTCATTCTTATTTAATCATATTACTACTGATATAGATACGGTTATATTCGAGTATGATAGTTTTAAGGTAAAGGTATCTGGTGTTCATGATTTGCATTATGAGTATGAGGAAACAGTTATACATAGTATAATAAAAGAAGCTGGTTTTCAATCAGCATTAAAACAATTTATTAGAGATAATAGAATTACAAAATTACTACAATGATACTATCAAGAGATCAAAATTATAAAGTTGGAGACTTGGTAAATAATACTAGTGTTACCAAGTATATGAATGAGTTAGCAATTGTTTTAAAGGTTCATGAGAATGAGGGATTTTATAGTAGATGTTTAATTGAATATCAAAATTCTGATTTATATAGTGTTGATGGAAGAAGGATTCAGTCTTGGGTTAGTGCCAAAGATTTAAGATATGATATCCAGTATTTAAGAAATAAAAAATTAGAAGAAATTTTAAAATGAAAAAGTTATTAGAATTATATAGAAAGCTAGAAGAGTGGTATGGACAAGAAGTACATATAGACTTAGGTCACATTCATATAGAAACCAATAATTATACGGCATATGTTTTCGTACCGACAATTATTGGTTTATTATTTTTACTAACTCGTATTTAATAGAAGAAGTCGTTAAAACTTGATTTTTTATTATAATACTCTTTCTCTAATCTTTGTTGTTCTATCAACTGTTTTATTTTTTTCTCTTCAACTATAGCAGCAACTTTCTTACCACGAACCAATACGGTCGTCGTATAACAATCTTTACTAATGTTATGACTTCTTGCTACAACTAAATAAGATTCTTCAACTAAAGTGATTATTTCATCTTTATTAGGTACAGGTATTGGATAATCTGATTCAATTTCGGTAGTTATATCTTTAGAGACTAAATCTAATTTATAATCTCTAATTTCATCTTTCTCAAGACCTTCATAATCAAACTCTATTTTTAATTTATACTTCATTTAGTAGTTGTCTTAATTTTAATTCTCTTAATAGTTTTGTATCTCCTTTTCTTTTGATGTAAGAAACTATTTGTTTATTTATTTCTTGTTCAGTTTTTTCAACCTTAAGCCAATCAGATTCTCTTTCATATCCGATACTTGTTTTAAATATATCATCATGAAAACAATTTAGATTTACTCTAATAGATGGTAAACCATCACCATTAAATTTATAGTCATTATGAAGATTGTTATATCTTTTACTATCATAGTAGTTTTCATCGATTTCATATCCCCATCCTTGTAGAAATGAAAATACCCTTTCAAAGAATTGTGATCTTGTTCGGTTGTATTGTTTACTTACTTTTACTTCACCATTTAAAAATTCCATACCATAAGTACGACATTTATCAAACTTAGAGAAACGAACATTTGGATCTTCTGCGGATACTGATTTATCAATCATATTTTTTATCCCCAGTTTATCATACATTTCTTTTATAGTAAGTATTCCTTTATCTGCCATGTTTTTTGTTTAAATTCATGTAACATCATGATATATAGTAATATAATGTCGCGATTTAATCTTCGTCAACACATTTAGGTTGTAAATACTTATCTACGATTTTCCCAATTAAGTCTGGTGCATCGATTAGTGTATTATCACTTTGAGCGATACCTTCCCAAGAACTAGCTGCATAGTGGTCTGGATGTTCCATCCACTTAATAATTTCATTAAGAATTGCGTCTGCCACTTCGGGAGTGTACTGAATAACGTATTCATTACTTCCTATTTTAATTTGTTTTGTCATATAATTTTATTTAATTGTTGTTCTCTCCAATCTTCTATGTTCATAAATAGGTTTGCAGGTAGCCACCCTTGTTTTGAGGGTCCACCATCGGCACGAAAGTTTTTTAAGATAACTGCATCTATAAGTTCGCTACTTTCAACATCAATAAAAACTTTACCTACCATATTTTCCACTTCATATATCTTACCAACTTCTAGCCAGTCAAAAGTTACCGGTTCGTGTTCACCTGTTAAAGCCACTCCTTTAGAGTGGAATTCAACGGTGGTTGTATTAGAAATACAAATTAGGTTCATTAGTAAGTATCTAAAAGTTCTACTTCACCATAAGTTTGGTAAATATAATCTTGTGCTTCTTGTACATTTTTAAATTCTGCTTCGTAGGTCCAGTCGTCTTGATAAGCTTCACCACCCTCAAATTCGTCTAACCATAAAGTTACTCCACCTTTAACCTCTTGAATAGCAAATCCTAAATCTGCATTTGTTTTTGATTTGTAAATTGTAATTGTCATATTATTTATTTAAGAATTTTAATTTGTTGTAAATTTTAACTACCTCTTTGGATCTTAAAGGTCTCAAACTATCGATTTCATTTTGAGTACCTATGTCGGTAATTTGTACATCACCAAATCTTGTTCTTAATTCGTAGTAAGTACTATCATCTGATACTTCAACAATAGGACCATTACTAGAATTTTCGTAGATAAATTTTTGTTCAGTTGAAGCAGGGAAAGTATCCTGTACTAAACTAGGTGTAGGGTTATATGTACATATTGCACATATTATGGTAGTAAGTGCAAGTGCTGCACCAATAAGAATTGCGATAATTTTATTTTTCATATTATTTATTATTTAGATTTAATGCAAATGTTTTAGTAAAAGAGTATTTTACTACTGGATTGTAATAAAAAGTACCTCCGAAGTATTTTATTTCATAGAAAAAATTACTTCTAGGATCAAAAAATAAATCATTTTTTATTTCAGTATTGTAGTTTTTACAGAAGTCAATTAAGTTTTGATTACTAATCTTTATCATATTTTTAGTTTTGAATAAACAAATATACAAATTATTTTTTAGAAACAAATAAATTTTGATATATATGTTATGAGAAAAAAGAAGATACTAATAGGTATTACGACATTCAATGAATCGTATCAACCGACCAGTTTTCATTTTAAGGTAGATGAAACTGGAGAAAGAATCTATGATGATCATAGATTAAATATAGTTCAAGAGAACTTAAAAACCATTTATAATATGATTGATGATGTTAGAATAATGTCAAATATCAACATATTAGACATTCAGAATAATATAAATGTTAAAACTGTTCCTAATCCTACTACTGAAATAATTGGATTATTTGCATCAAAAATGTTTGAATCAATTGGTGTATTTTTTATGGCAGGAACTCCCGCTGGTATTATCGCAACAATTGTAGGTAAACTAGTAAGTGCAATAATTACAACTGCTTGTAGAGCAGCATCTGGTGATGCAACAAATGATATTCAGAGAGCGGTTAATGATATTAAAAATTGTATGAATGCAATCTTTAATGAAATACAAGTAAGAGTTACACATTGGTTACAAAATATGGAATTAGAGTGGAATAAAGTTTATCATTGTAATGGTGATTTAGTTCCTGAAATGAAAGGTGATGTAACACTTAGTGATTTAGGTAATTGTGATTGGTTTTTCCCGAAGAAAGGGGAGTCAGAAGATTATATTACTATTCGTAACTTTCTAACTAAAAAATGTAACTATTTAATTACTCGTGATTTACTTCCAGTTAAATGGAAAATAAAACAATGTTACAGAGCATTTCCATCGGATGGATTTGGAAATTTATTATCTGGATGGAATACTTGTTGGTATAAAGTACGTAATAGAAGTACTTGGGATAGTTGGTGTTCACATTCTGATTTTCCTAATGCCATACCTAATAATTTAAGAGGTGATATAGAAGGTCCATTTGAAGACATCGAAAAAGGAAGTAATTATGATACAGATGCAAATGGTAACATTTATTATTATCAATGGTGGCCAAAGTG
>Ga0181344_1000353_pt1 | contig 18523 bp, 2 predicted proteins | sample Su13VDMLBDD_FD_130098 | JGI IMG/M metagenome (GOLD analysis project Ga0181344, IMG submission 130098) | Freshwater viral communities from Lake Michigan, USA - Su13.VD.MLB.D.D | ecosystem: Environmental > Aquatic > Freshwater > Lake | place: USA: Michigan | collected 2013-07-15
GAATATTTTGCAGTTAAAAATATTGATCCACAAGATGCTCTACCATTAAAAGGTCAAGAGACTCCACAAGAAGAAATGGATGAAAGTGCGATGTATGAGGAGGAAACTCCTAGTGAAGAAGAATTTGTAGATGAAGAGACAATGCCAGAAGCACAGTACGGTATGAACTTCAGAAGAGGAAATCGTTTAGAGAGAAGAATTAATAGATTGAGACAACGTCAGCAGTTTGATCCTACTACAGGTATCTATATGCAGACTGGTAGAAATGGAGAAGTTATTTACTTAGATGGTAATGGCACTCCACTACCTCCTAATGTTCAGCTTCCTAAAGAGTTAGGTTTCATGGCACCCGGTACTAAAGTTACCAAAACTACTAAGACCGGAACACAAACTAAGACTATTAAAGTTGATAGAAAGATTCCTGAAGGAGCTATTGTGGTTAAAAGGTCTGACTATAAAACAGATGAAGAGTATCGTAAGGCGCGTGATAAAGCTTTCAAAGATGCTAAGAATAAAGGAAATGTTTATACTACAGATGCTAACGGAAAGAGTTTCAAAGTTGTAAACAAAGCATTCCAAGCTCCTGAGTATAAAGGTAAAGATGCTGATAAAGCATTTAAAGGTAATAAAGATGTTGCTAATAGATATCAATATATTGAAGATCAATTGATGTCTAATCCGGCACTTCAGGAAAAACTTTATCAAGCAACATTAAAAGAACTGGATAATCCAGAAAGTCAAAGAGCTCAAGCACTTAAATCTAGAGGTGTTAAACCTGAAGAATTAAAGAAAGGATTAACAAAAGAACAAGTTGTAAAACAGTTCTTAGATATGCAGAAACGTAATATTGCTTTGGGAGTACATCACGGTAAAGTTGCAAAGACTGCTAATAACCCTACAGATTTACAAAAAGGTGTATCTAATAAAGAATTAGAAGATGCATCATTAGCAGCTGGTATAGCAATGCCTGGTGCAAGTGATGCCGCATTACAACAAGCTGCTTATCGTGCAATGAACGAACTTGCAATTGCTGGTGAAGCGGAAGGTTTTGTACCCGGTCAAGTAGGTGCTGCAGATGAACCAGGTAAAAACAAACAGATTTCTCCTATTGATGGTATTTATACAAATACAACAGCAGGTGAGATTATTGGAGTACCCGGAGAAGCAGTTGGTGAAGAAGATCTTGGTCAAGACGAGATTGTTGAAGAAATTCCAAGTGAAGAATTAATAGTTGATGAACAAGATCCTAATGCAGATTTCTGGTTGCAAGATATTGTTGCTACAACAGGAGCACTTGGTGACTTAGCACGTGTTAAGAAATATACACCTTGGGCACCTAAGTTAGCACCTTATATACCAACACCAACATTCTACGATCCTACTAGGGAACTTGCTGCAATATCCGAACAAGCAAATCTAGCTACTCAAGGTGCGGGCGCATATGCTCCAGCACAAGCTTACAATGCACGCGCTTCTCAAATTCAAGGTAGTGCTGCTAAAGCTGCTGCTGATACACTAGGTAGATATAACAATCTAAACGTAGGTGCAGCAAATCAGTTTGAGTTGACAAAAGCAAATGTATTTAATCAAACAGCAATGGCAAATGCTGATATTGCAAAGAATCTATATGATTCAAACGTAATTGCAAATCAACAGTATGATAATGCTAAAGCTCAAGCTAGACAACAGTTACGTCAATCATATATCAATGCTCTTACTAATAGAGCTAAAGCACAAACTATGAATGCTGTATATGGTGATAACTATATGGTAGATCCCCTATCAGGTGGTTATACTACATTTACAGGTGGTGATGAAATGGTAGCGGACGATTCTGCAGGATACGATCCATACATCAATCGTTTTGAAGAACTACGCGCAAGAATGCCTGGTGTAGACGATCAAGCACTTTGGAACATGGCAACAGAAACACCTGGAAAAGCATCAAGAAGAAATACTACTGCTGCTGATGCGTATATGCAAGCTTACGGATATAATGTTGGACCGAACTATTCACAAATATAATTAGTATCTTTACAAACTATGGCAACGTACTTACCCGGAGTAACAGATTATATACCTCAGATACAACCATTTGTACCTGATTTTAATTTCTATACAAACGCTTTACAAACTAAACAAGCTCAGTATGATGCTGGTTATGAGAAGATTAGCGGTTTGTATGGAACACTCTTAAACTCTGAAATGTCTCGTACTGATAATATTGAAAGACGAGATAACTTTTTTACTAAGGTAGATAATGATATTAAAAAGATTTCTGGTTTAGATTTATCTAAAGATCAGAACGTAAAAGCAGCTGGTAAAATATTTCAACCTATTATTGATGATAAGTTTATTCAAAGAGATATTGCATTTACTAAGGTTTATAGAAGAGAGTTAGAAAGAGCTAACGGATTTAAAAACTGTACCGATGAAAAAAAATGCGGTGGTAAATATTGGGATGATGGTGTAAGAGCTTTGAACTATAAAGCAGATGAGTTTACTAAAGTAGGTATTAATGAAACTTTGAATTTTGCTAATCCTAGTTATACACCTTATGTAAACGTATATGCGAAAGCAATGGAGTTTGCAAAAGAGATGGGATTTGATAAAGCTGAGAATATTAGTTGGACACCCGACGGTAGATACATTATAAAAACTACAAGCGGACCACAACAAATTCCTAGTCTTACAGACTCATTTATAAATTATCTAAAAGGAGATGGTGCTGCTATGAGTATGTACAATACACAAGCATACATAGCAAGTAAAGACTATGCTGCTCAAAATGCTGAGCAGTTTGGTGGAGAAGAAGGAGCTGAAAGAGATTATCTTAATACTAAAATTTCTGAGATAAATCAAATCCAAAGTGAGTTATTAAAACAAGCTGAAGATCAATTAAAACTTACTAAGAATAAGAAAGCTGTTGGTGAAAAGTCAATGGAGAAAACTCCTATAGAAGAAAATCTAGATAAAGACTTTTTAACAGCATTTGAATCTTTAAATGGTCAAGAAGAAATTAATAATTCTGCTGTAGAGTTTTCTAAGTCAACACTTAGTAATACAGAGGGTATTGAGAATTTGGATATTCAATCTATGCGTTTCCGTGTAGACAGTGCTACAGCAAATCAACTATTCTATGGTGATATGCAAAGTGCTGCTACGGACTTTGCAATGAATACTATGAAAGTAGATATTCAAGCTGACCAATATGCTGTTGCTAGTTTTGAACATGATCTTCGTGTACAAGAGATGCTGTTAAAAGATACTCTTGAGAGAAAACAAAAAGCAGATGCAGAAGCAGAAGAAGAAATGGTGTTTGACGAGAACGGTATGCCAGTTGATGGTGGTGCTGGTCAAGCAGGAAAGATAGATCCTGTAAAACTTGTAGAATCAGAAATCAATTCTGCAAACGGTGATTATGCTACTGGTTTAGAAGCACAGTCTAAATATGTTCTTGATAAACTAAACGCAGTAATCTCTGACCCTAATAGATCTAAACAAGAGCGTGAATTAGCTGCTAAGAAGAGAGAAGAAATCTTTGGTACCGCAAATATATATGAAGATCCTAATGATCCTGACTATCAAAAAGCAATCAAAGATGCTGCTGAAAATGGAGAAGGTACTTGGTTTAATGAAATACTAGGTGGTGTAGAATTTGCAGCAGGTGCCGATATGGGTCTCATTGGTGCAGGATTACTTGCAGCAGGTTTAAGTAACCCAATTGGTTGGGCTGCGCTTGCTGTTGGTGGTGTCGCAATGTTCATGGGTGCAAAAGACTTTATGGATAATTCTGATAAGACATCCAAAGTTCCTGTACCAAAGAAAACAAAAGATGGTTACATGACATCTCCTGGAGAACTTGCAAGTTTTAGAAATAACGTAACAGGGACAGACTATAATAATCCTAATAACTTTGATGCATTAAAGTCAAGAATTGATACGTTTGTATCAACACAAGGAGATGGTTTATTTAGAGGTGATGGAGATTTCTTAAACATGAACGCTAGACTAAAACAGAATATTGATTTAGCGCAGATGAAAAAGAACGCTGCGTTAAGTAATGTTGCTAATAACAACAAACTTGTTCGTGATAGAATGGTTGCTAAATATGGTGAAGATTTTGAACCTGGTATGATTGATCTGATGTTTACACCTAATGGTACTAGAAAAACATTTGAACAGTTTGCTAAAGATTATGCTGCTAAATACGATCCTAGTTTATTAGAAGGTGAAACTTCTGGTTATGGTGAAACAGGTACATTAGCAGCACTTACCACAGCAGGTGCTATAGGTGGTGGACCGATTGGTGCAGGTTTTGGATTCCTTGCAGGATTGATTGCAAATGGAGTCATTGATGATATTGATGATATCTATCAAGACCTTGATGAGAAATATAAAAAGACTTATACTAGTGATGAGATCCAAGGATTAAAATCTGGTAGAGGTTCTTTAGATGATGGTATTACCGGAATCTTTGCTCAGAATAGAATTTATAGTTTTGATCCTGCAGGAAAGAGTCCATTGAAAAATGCAGTAAGAGATTTGTATGCTAAAGATATTGCACCAGCATTAAGAAATCCTTCTTCTAGAGGAGCTACCTTTACATTTAATAACTTAAGTAATTTAGAAGCAGACGAAGAGTTAGAGTCTAACTCTCAAGCTGGTGATATAATGTCTCAAATATTACGTTCTTCATTCCAGACAAAATGGAAAGAGACTAATGATGATAGACCTCTATTTGATATAACTCGAATGGCTATGGTTCAAGGAGATCCTAATAAAGTGGGTTTGACATTTACATTATCTGAAGACTTTATAAAGAAGTATAAAGGCAGTGATAAAAATAAAGGTTTAACTTGGGGACTTGATGGAAATGATATATCTGTAGTTATGGATAGAGATAAAGTAAACTCTCAGTTCTTTAAGTCTACTGAAACTTCAGATTTAGAATTCATAATGAACTCAGTAGGTCAATTAGATATTACATCTTACAGTCAATATGGTGGTACAGCAAATATTAAAAGATCACAAAATGGTCAGTATGCTGTAGATCTTGCTATGAAATATATAGATCCTGAAACAGGACAGTTATTAAGTGAAAATAGGCAATTTGTTAGAGCTGATGAAGATATCAATTATCTTTATGCTCAGTTAGCAACAGCTCTTGATGATAACTCCGGAAGAGTCATTGGAAATCTAAGAAAGAAAAATGGAAAATAGTATAAATATAACCCCAACACCTAGTGGAAAACCTGCAACAGCAGACTTATATAAATACTCAGTAGGAAATGCAATAGATGGTGTAGATCCGTTAGCTAATCCAAGAACTTCAGAAGAAGCTAAAAAAAAAGTATTAGCTGATATTGATAAAGCTTTTTTAAATGCATCCAGACCGGATGCGTTTAAGTATGATAAACCTACAACTTTCAATGCAGGTAGCAAGGGTTATAACTTTGATAGATATTATACACATCCTAAGTTCAAACAATTAGGATTCACTCCGTTAAGAGATAACGAAAGTTTCTACAATCAACATAGTAGTACATGGGATGATTTAGGACGTGCTGTTAAACAGATGCCTGCATTAGTAGGATTAGGTGCTAGTTCTACCTTTGGTAACTGGAGTAGCTTCCTTAGTATGAAACCAGATACTGAAAATGCTGAAGAGATGGAAAGACGTATGTCTATAGCATCTTCTTCAAGAGATACATTTGGTGGTAAAGCTGTAAACTTCTTATCTAATGTACCATATACATTAGGTGTTATCGGTGAGATCTATGCAGAAGAAGCTGCACTGATGCTTGCAAGTAGAATTCCAGGAATGCAAGGTTTAGCAGCAGCTAAAACTGGACAAAATATTCTAAGAGGTGGTTTAGCATTTGAAAGATTATTCAATACATTCCGTGCAGGAAATAAAATTGATAATGCTAAACAAGCATGGGACGCATCTAAAGCAGCGGGTAACTTTGCAAGAAACTGGTTACCTTTTCAAAACACCGCAGAATTATTTAGAGACTCTGGTAGAGCTGCAGCTAACATGGATAAACTAACCGACTTAGCTGCGGGATATAAAACATTTGGTGCATTCTATAGAGACTTGCGTGAGATCAACCTAGTTACAGCAGAAGCTAAACTTGAAGGTGGGTTTGTACAGAATGATGTTGCTAATACATTAATTGGAGATTTTAGAAAAAAGAATGGTAGAGATCCTAACGATATGGAGTCTGAAGCAATATATGCTCAAGCTCGTAAAGCAGGATACACTGCAGGTTTCTTAAACACCGGTGGAATATATATTTCTAATAAGGTAGTTCTAGAAAGAGCATTGAAAGGATTACCTTTCATGGATGAAATAGAACATCTTGCAGGTAAAGGAATTAAGAATGGTAAACTTGTAAAGAACTTAGATTGGAAAACATCTGGTAAGAATCCTTGGGAAGTAATCTCAGGAGTTGGTTCAGGTGTAAAAGCACTAGGTAACAAATACTACAGACAACAACTTGTTAAGAATGCTCCTAAGAACGGCATGCGTTTCTTGTCTGCAAACGTAATGGAGGGTATTCAAGAAATGTATCAGGAAGGTACCGCAAAAGGTGTTTCTGATTACTATACTCAGACATACTTGAATCCTTCTAAAGTAGGTAAAGCACAAGTTCTTTCATCTTTACAAACAGGAGTTAAGTCACAACTTTCTGGTGAAGGATTAGAAGTATTCCTATCAGGATTCTTGATGGCTGGACCAATACAAGCTGTACAGTCTAGTGTTCATGGTGTATATAACATGGGACAACTTGCAAGACTTAAGATGCAAGATAAATCCTTCAAAGCAGATCCTGCAAATGCTGGTAAGACAAGTCCATATGAGAAATATCTTAAAGATCAAAAAACTTACAATGATAAAGTTGTAAATGCTTTGAACTTCTTGACAAAAGATACAAAGAGTTATTTCTCTACAGTAGATGCTAACGTAAAAGCACAGAAAGATTTTGCTGATCTATTTGAAAGTGCTGTATTAGAAGGTGACGTTAAAGGTGCTGTTGATGCTAATGATGATGCATTAGCAAATCACATCTTCACTCTAATAGAATCTGGTCACTTAGATTTATTCACCGAGCACTTAGAAGGACTAAAACAATTAGATGAGAAAGAATTAGCAGATGCTCTATATGAGAATCCTGGTAATAAGACTTTTGATAAGAAAACAACTAGCGAAAGAATTGATGCCGTTATAGGAAGAATTAATCAAATTAAAGATACTCATAACAAATATCAATCTCTTAGTAATCCTTTTGACTTTAGACAAGATCCTATTGGATACTTTTCATTTGAGTCCGCTAGAAAACTTGCAATATTCAACGACTTCAGTTACCAAAGAACTGGAGAACGTATGACTAGTATATTAGAAAAACTTAAAACCAATACAGCTCTATCAAATGTGGACTACATGGACATTGCTACAATGTTTAGTATTAATCCTAAGTTGATGGGTAACAATTTGGGTATTGGTGGTGCAACTAATATGCTCGCGTTACTCAAGCAAGAAATTGATAATCTTAAAGCAGGTACAGATGAGCAGAAAGATGAAGCTGTAAAACTTCAAAACAAGTATGATAAACTTAAGAGTTTGTCTACACTTATTCAAGATTATGCAGCAAATCTAGATACATTAGAATCAGCGCCTGCTGAACAACAAGAAGAACTAGCAAACTCTGTCGAGGAATCTGAGAAACTATTAGGACAAGCGTTTAGTGATTACATTAAACTTCTTGCTAAGAACAATGGCACAACTATCTTAGATAAAGATATCAATGATGCGTTCAGTGATTTCCGAGACTACTGGAGATTAGGTAGAGATAAGACGCAGTTTGCAGAAGCTGTGAATGCTCTTAATAATCCAGGATACTTTAGTGAGGTTGCTCGTCGTATTAATGGTGCTTTAGAAGTTGCTTCTCAAGTTAGTGCTCAAAGAGCAAAAGAAGAAGTAGATGAGTACAGAAGACGTTATGCTACTAATGATTTCCTAAATGGATTACTTAGTCAGTTTAATGTATATGTACATGAGGATGAAGCTGAAGCTTATCTAGCAAATAATATTGTTCCTGAAAAGTTTGTTGATGCAGATACTGGACAAATAATTACACCAAATGATGAACGATATCAAAAGATTCTAGAATTCATTGATGCTACAGATGATAGCTTCTTTGATCTTACTGGTAAGCGTTTGTTTAAACCAGCTATTGAAGACATCGGTGAGAAGTTATATAGAGAGGGTACAGACATATTTGAAAATACAGAGTTAGGAACATTTGTTAGTCAAGTTGTATCAGAAAGACAAGAGTCTGATAAAAGATCTTTTACTGATATGGCAAAACAATTTGGATTCGATAGAAGCGCTCCTATAACAGAAGTCACTATCGGATCTATATTAACGTCTATCATAAATGGTCCCGGAACAGTACAACAAAAAGAACTAGCACGACTATTAAAATCTTTGCTAGACGGAAACGAAAAGATATCCTTTGTAAGAAACCACTATACTAACTCTACATACGATCCTAAGAATGGTGTTATTGTAGATGCTCGTTATAGTTCTGAAGATTACAAAGTATTAGGAATGGATAAAGTATCAATTGAATACTCTATTCTTAGTGGGTTGATGCAGAAGCTAGTAGTTGATAAGAGTGCTGATAAAGAATTTACGGATAAGATAAAAGACATCCGTGAGTCTTTCATGAAGGAACTAAGTGAGCAACAAAAGAATTCATACGCTTACGCATTAGCTAATAATACTACGTTCTTATCTGAGATGCTTACTAATCCAACCTTTGCTGCATTAGCTACTCAGTATGAGTATAAAGGTACTCAGGTAGAACTAACAGATAAAGCAAAGAATATATTTGGAGCATTCTTCAAAACACTTACTGACTTTATCAAGAAGATCTTAAACATCAACAATGAAGAAAGATCTGTATACAAGCAAGCACTTAATGTTCTAGCTAATAAGTTGACAGAAGGTCCTACTGAAGAAGCTGGTAAAAAAGAAGAAGGACCGGATACATCTGGTATCAAAGAGTTTTCTAGTTTAGATCCTAAGTTACAAGAAGAACTTAAAGAAGCATTTGAGAAGAAGAGAACTAAAGTTGCAGCAACAGATCCCGAGGTAGCAAAGAACATGGACTTTAACATGTGGTACCTAAATGATTTTGAAGCAACGCGTATCATATCTAATTATAATACTAAGAAGAAAGTAAAAGAGGAAGAGGAGAAAGGAAAAGCTACAGAAGGTAATACTGTTATTACTATGGCTAACATTCCTCAACTTGCAACTGCTTTAGGTTACACTGTTGCGGAGATTAACTCTATGATTTTAGATGGTACTCCTACACAAGAGTTACTTGATATTATCAACAATAAAGTAGTATCTCCTAATGCAACAGTACTTAGTGAAGAAGGTATGGGAGCCATCAATGCTGCTATAACAGATGCAAAAGATAAACTAACCGCAGCAAAATTAAGACTTACTGAAGATTCAAAGAATTATATAGATGATGATGGTACAATTTATACACGTGTAACAAGTCTTGTAAAAGATCCATTTGAAGCTGATTCTCAGACGGCATCGTTTAGAGGAACTATTATAGATGATCTTACTAGAGATTTCTTAGCTGGTCGTATTCAAAACATTGAAGAATTCAAAGATGCGTATAAGATCTCTAGAGATAAGATATCTTCAAAAGAAGGATTCAGTGATAAGGATGCAGCAGAGTTACCAATCTTTACAGCAAACTTCTTAAACGAACTGTTTGACAATCTCAGAACAGTAAAGCGTGCTCTAGATAGAAATGGTATCAAGGTCATTTCTGATATCCCAACACTCTATGGAAAGTTAGATGGTAAAGATGCTGCAGGATCTATTGACTTACTAGGATATAATAGTAAGGGTGAAGTATTCATTATTGACTTAAAGACAGCATCAGGAGATAGAAATGTTCAGTATGCTTTAGAAGAAGCAATGCAAGATGCATTAGGTGAAGACTATGCTGAATTCAAATCAACTCTTAAGAAAAATAAAAATTATTTAGAAGCTACTCGCAGCATGCTTCCTTTAGAAATGCAAAACAAAATGACTATTGCATTTACTAAGTTTGGAAACAAATATCCCGAGCTAAAAGAAGAGATGCAGAAAGGTAGACTCTTTTTATATAAAGAAGGAGACCAAGCACAGTTAGCTGCATATCGCGAACTACTTAGGCAATCTACAGGTATCATTGCTGATAAGTTATACATCTTCCCGATGGTAGCATCTACTGAAAAAGGTTCGTCTATTAAGTTTGTTAGAAACACAATGGTGAAAGCACCAGGTAGAACTGGTTATGTTATTGATCTAACTACTAACGATACTACATATAAGATATCTGATCTAAGACAAACAGTATTTGAATATCCTGAGAATCCTATTCAGAAACCAAGTACACCAGAACAAGGAGGATTAGGTAAAATAGAAACAGCTCCTAACCCAGAACTTGTAAAAAGAGCAGCTAAATTTGGATTTACTGAAGATAATGTAAAAGCAATGTCTATGGAAGAAAGAGAGCTCATTGCTACAGCTACTTCCAAAGAAGACGTTAAAGAACTTGTAAATAAGTACATCAAACCTACAACTCCTGTTTCTACAGATGTTCAAGGTGATATAGAAAAAGAAAAAGCTAGTATTACATCTTCAGAGTTTGCTGAATTAAAAAGGTTAGCTAAGTTCTTTTTAGAAAATCCTAAAGAACCAACTGTATCAGGAAGTGTTGTTACAAGATATCCTGCTTTGTTTAAAGCTCTCACTGATATAGAAAGAAGAAGACAAGAAGAAATAGATTCAATTATTAGTGAAAAAGTATATGATGACACTGGATATAGAAGTACTGTAGGTTATGAAATAGTAGGTTGGGGGTTTCAAGAACTTAAAGACAAAATCAATGCTGAATACGATAAAGAACTAGCAGCTTTAGAAGGTGGTACTCAAACTAATGAACAGACTGAAGAAGAAACTCCCAAACAAGTAACTAAAGTAGCTATAATAAACAATAGTGATATTTGGTCATATACTGATGGTACATATACTGTATTACATCGTGAAGACGGTGTCATTGGAGAATACATTAGTGATTTAGCATCTGCTAAAAAGATTGCTAGAGAATACAAAGAAGAAAGCGATTACGATGCTACTAGAAAGAGAGCAAAGTCAATGGTTATTGGTAAGAGAGTGGTCGAAGCAATGTGGGATCCTGAGAAGATGATGTGGAGATATTTTAATAAGAACACTAAAGAAGAATACAGCTTTAAGAACTCATTAAAATTTGGAAAGCGTTTATTCAGAGATAACAAAGGTTGGTTTAGAACTTGGTGGAATCAAATCTTAGATGACAATCAAAGATCTGAATTTGCTAATCTATACGGTAAGGTTAGAGACTTTGTCTACGAAAATGAAGATGGTGGAGTAGATCCAATGACCTTAGAGTATGTTATGATGGCAAACTTACAAGGTATTAAGTTTAGAAAATCTAAGGAGCTTACTTGGGCAAAAGATGTTAGTGAGAAAGTATGGTTCTCTGATTCAGGAAGAAACTGGGATCAGTTTGTAATGGGGTTAAAGAATAGCGAAGATTTTACAGATTCTGGAATCATTAATGAAACTACTGAAGAGTCAGAACTTCGTGATTTGATTATCGACATTATGATGCGTAATCCTAATGGAGTTACTAAGAAAGCAGTAGAAGAGTTAGCTAAAGAAATTAGTTCTAAAGGAAGAATCCAAACTGAGAAAGATGATTTCTTTGATAAGACCGGTATTGACTTTGATGATTTCCAAGAGATATACGAATCTTTGGGAGCTACTAAAGACATTATTTATATTGATCCTCATACTGGCGATAAGACTGAGGTAGAAGATAAGTTTGGTAGTAAGAGAAAGATGCCGGTTAAGTATGACTTACTAGCTAATCAATACAGAGGAAAGGTTATCTACATAACAACTGATTCATCTATCCAAGAAGATTTAGAAAAACTCGGAAGCTATGTTGAAAGTGGTAACTACTTTATAAACTTAGTAGTTGATAAATACAGAAAACAGCTTATAGATTTTGCAAATGAATTAAAAGCTCAAGCTAATAATTCAGATGAAAATCGAAACGCAGAAGAGTTACTCAAAGCACTACAAGCGAATGCAGACGATAATAAATGGGTCATGTATCGATTAAGTGCTGCATATAGAGCAGGTAGTGAGAAAGCTAAATCATGGATGGATACTATATACTTAGAAGCATTAACAGATGCTAGAAAGTATACAGAGACCGAAGCGAGAACTGTAGTATTTGATAACGCTAATGCACTGTCATATTATCAGATGTTTGATACAATTATCGTAAACGAATTATCTGATATAAAGAGAAATGCTAAAACAGATAGTATTGATAAAGCTGAACAAGCTGTTCCAAAAGATAAGAAGGTACGATTAGCTGCGACAGACGGTCTTGATATTCTAAAAGGTGTTACTCAAAGAAGCTTTGTAATGAATATTAAAAAGCGTATTGGTGATATTACTACTAAACGAGATCATTTGCTAATACGTATGGAGTTAAATAATGCAGCAACATTAGGTACTCTTGATATAGCACTTAGAGAAGAAGGTCTTACTTTAGAAGAAGTTCAAAGTTTACTAGCTCAAAAAGGACAAGAAGTTGTTAATCAATTGAGTATCAAAGATATAAAGGTTGGTGGTAAGATACCTACATTATATGAGTACAATGATAACGGAACAACTTTAATATTACTAGCTGGTGATAAAGGTGCTGATAGAGTATTTTTTCATGATGTAACTGACATTTACAACAACATGGAAAATGCTACTGAGTTAGATTTGAAAAAGACCGTGAAATTTCGTAATTTAGCAGAAGAGGAAATAAACTTAAATCTTCGTCCAATGGGTATCGAAAAAACAGCTACAACACCATCAGCATCTACACAAACTAAGTCAGATTCTGCACAAACAGAAATTAAAAATGGTGGCGCTGATAGAGTTGCTGCTTTACAAGCTAAGAAAGCTACCATGGATAGTAAATCTACGGACGATAGTTTAAATGATTTATTTAACTGTCCCACTAAATAATTAATAAGAGATGATCTGCGATTCTTCAAGTAACTGGTCACTAGAGAAAAGTGATATTGATAAATTAGAAACTGCTATTTACAAACTCCTTTCTGACAAAGCTAACGCTCCTGAGAGCGACTTTGTCATGTCTAAATTTCTAGGATACCTATACGATAGAGCATTACAAGGATACGGAGATAACGATAAAGCGTTGACTTTACTACGTGCTGTACCTGAGACTATGAAAATAGTTATTACAGCATTTGATGAGTTGAGCGATAAACTTATGTCTAAGAAAGTACCATTAGACATGAACACGTTGTTCAAACTATCTAATAGCTTTAATGCCGATATCAATAACGTCAAAGAGTATGTAAATAAGAACTTAGCAAAAGCTACTGTAGTTACATCTCAGTCAGCAAACGAAGACGCAAAGAAAGCACAGACTCCTCCTCAATCTGATGGAACCGTACTAGGTGAATTCCAAGCATTACCGTCAAATCCATTCACATCTACAGGAAATGAAACTGAAGAAATGATATGGTATTATGACTTTCTAAAGACATTAGATAAGAGAATGATGGATCTAGGTGGTCCTGATAAAGACGGTGGTGTAGATTTTAATGGCAGAAAAGTATATGTATCAATGGTATTAGGAAGTAATATTCCTGAGAACCAGTTGTATGAAAGCACTAGACAAGATGCTAACTTGATGAAAGCTAGCGGTAGTGCAATGTATATCGTATTTACAGATGCATCAGGTAATCCTTTATATTTCTCAGATACATACGGAAGTGCTACAAGCGAAGATGGTAAACTTATCTATTTTCCACAAAGAGCTATTCCCACAAGTACAAAAGATAAACAAGGTAATCTAGTATTTGATCTTGAGAGTATTGGTGGAAGAACTTTACAATCAGTTGGTTATGCTGCTAGAGTAGAACGCAGTACTACTGAAGCTATAGAGTTTAGATATAACAATGCTTTTACTAAATTGAAGCAGTTGCAAGATTATCTAAGAAATAATCCTACCGCTTCTGTTAGATTAGACATCGATAATATTAGCAGAGGTTTCATGAACTTACAAAGTCCTGAAACAACGCGTGTTGTAGATGTAAAAAACATTACAGCATTTAATCCGGTAATTTCTGGAAATAAGAAATTAATAAATGTACCCGGGGTGTTACAACCTATCGAGTTCTTTATGGCGCCTTACTCTGAAGAGATGGCAAGTAAAGTTGCTGACTTACTATTGAATGAGGTTACCTATAATAATAAAGTAATGACTCCTAAGAATAAGTTTAATCTTATTGCGGACTTTACTCAGTTTGGTACAACATCAGATAGCTTTAGATACGATACAGAAACCGGAACAATATTCTTAGGAGCAGAAGCTTTAGATACTACAGATAAGAATACAGCAAAACAAAGAATTGTAGAATTCTTAACTAGAGAGTTTGAAAACAAGAACGTAAAGAATGCTAAAGGAGAGTTTGTAAAGCAGAAGAATCAGTTCTTCTATAACAATAAAAAAGCTACTGGTAACTTTATTGACTTCATATTAGCTGCAAATACATCGGGAGCATTTGACATGTCTATCTCAACAAGACCCTACTTAGATTGGGTTAAAGAGAATGCCATGGTAAGTGTTGAATTAAAGAGTGGTGAGATTCGTCAAGTAAACGGATACGTTGAATTTAACATGGGTGTTGATGCTATGAGAATTCTAGCAACACAACCATTTAATGAGGTTGTTAAAACTACCGGTGAAGAAGGATACAGTAAATTAAATCCTACTAAAACTATTACAGGTAATGTAAAGAAAGTTGGTTGGAAAGCTGTTCTATCTAAAGCAACAGAAGTTTATCCTACTACAAAGGACGGAGACTTTCAGATTGTATCTACAAGAATACCAGGAACAAATCAACACTTCGGTAATCCTTTTTCATCTACTGAGTCTGTTCTAAAGAAGAATAAAGATCTTATTAAAGTAGATGATACAGCAGCAGCTGTAAAAACATATATAGATTGGGTTACTGATGTAAACTTTGACTATAGTAATTCAGGAAAGACAGAAGCAGAAGTAGAATTATTAAAAGAGAGAGCACACTGGATTAGAAAAGAATTGATGTCCGGTAGACTTAAAGGTAAAGATATCCTTTACTATATAGAGTTAAAAGAACCTGCTCACTCTAATGCATTAGATTACTTAATTAACGATTTTAACTGGGGTGCTTTTGAATTTGAACAAACTAAGAAAGCTCAAAAGAAAGTAACACCTGAGAATATAGTACCATCTAACTTACCTACTAACAGTAATGTTGTTGTTAATAAGTCTAAAAACTTTGACTTTGGCGCTTACAAGAGACGCGGTCAAGGAGAGATTGATGCAACACCATCTCAGATTATAAAAGCTGCAGCATGGTATGACAATCTTAAAATAAAATTCAAGGATGCTAGTGGTAACATCATAGAGAAGAGCATAAAGGATTTAATTCCTTATCATGTTATGTTTAGAATTGCAAATAGCAATGGTGATGTAAGAGCTCGTTGGACTCGTTCTGGTATTAATCTATATGAAGGATCTGACTATTCAGATCTTTACCATGAAGCATGGCACGGATTTACACAGTGGTTCCTTACAACAGATGAGAAACTAAAACTTTATGACTCTGTAAAGAATTCCGGAGAAAGAATTAAGTATTATGATGATACTACTAACTCTTGGAAGTCTATGGCAGCATCTGATTTAGATTTCTCTATAAAGAATCATAAGCTATATGCAGAAGAATTCTTAGCAGAGAAGTTTAGAGAGTTCGCTTTGAATAACGGTAAGTTCCCAAAAGAACAACCTGTTGCAGTAAAGAGTATCTTCAGAAGAATCTGGGACGCATTGAAAGCTCTATTTGGATTTGCATCTAAAGAGAGCATGCTTACCCCTATATCTGAGAGTAATATTGCTGAAGTATTTGAGAAACTATATGTAGGAGAGCTATCTGACTACACTATGGATTCAGCAAACAATGACATAGATGTACTTAATAGAGGAATCACGGCAACTTCAGATCAGTATCAAGACCTGAATATCACAGACTCTATTCTACTAGCAGACTCACTAAATAGTATTATATCTGAATTAGTAGACAGCAGTGGTACAGCAAAAGCTACAGCTGCATTGTTTAATAATACAGCATATAAGAAAGCGTTATTAGAAGATGCTAAAGAAACATTACTTAATAGATTAAAAGCTGTAATAAAAGAATACGATGAGACTGAAGATAGTTTCTTAAAAGAACAGCTTGATAAGAACATGCAGTTATTAAACTACGCGTACTATAACTTCGGTGATATTGAGAATCTATCAGGCGGATTGATTGACTACTTTAACAAACGCTACGGATTGTTTGATATGACTATGCAGTCTAAAGCAATTGACAGAGAGTTTAATATAGGTAATCAAACAGATGCTGTAAGTACAGAAGACGGTGTATCTGATAGAGAAGGATTGATGGCTGGTTCTGGTGTAGAATACGGAACCATTGAGAGAATGGATGATGGTATAATGTTCTTGTTAAGTACATTATTTGAAAAAGAGAACGGTCAGTTTACATACAACAAACTAGGATTTAAGAAAACAACACCTTTTAGAAGAGCTTATAGTGCAGTATCTACTGCTACAGAAAATGCATATACTCGTATCAAGATGATAGAGAATATGGATCTTGCTTCTAAGATGTTATTAGACAATGGTAAAGTTGATGATCGATATACTGTGATTCAACAACTACTTGCTAAGTTAGGTCCTTTAGATAGTACTGATATTAGTAATCAATCTTTGTGGAATAGTTTCTTCCACAGCTTCCGTTTCGATAAGTTATCTGGTAACCAAGTTACTGTAGAGTATAATGAGAACGGAGGAGGAGTTAGTATCAAAGTTGGTAAATCCGATGGTGCTGACAAATTAACCGGTAGAAATCTAGAGACGGCATTTGAAGTAAATAAAACTAAATCTACCTTCTTAAAAAAGAATAAAGATGGTATATATACTCTTGACTTAGAAGGAGTACTTAGAAAGTATCCAACTTCTGTGATGGCGTTGGATAAACCTATTGAATTCTTGAGAGACTTAGGTTTAGATATTACAGAAAACTTAAAGATCAAAAGACAGTTGTCTGACAGAAATGTCGTGTCTAACATTTATAAAATTATAGTTTCAGCTGGTGACAAGAACAGAATTATTACCGGATTGAAAAACAAAGGGGCAGCTAGTTTATTTGATGATCAAGGTACTTTGTGGAATAGTCTTTTGCAAATACAATCTAGATACTCAGGTACTGTAAACGATTACATGATTAAGAATGCTAAAGGGGATTCTCAATCAGAGATGTCTAATCCAAGTACAGCGGGTAACTTACTTAATAGAATTAATGATGCGGTTGATAGCATTGATGGTAAACATGCTGCGTTTGATCGTATGATTAATTCTCCTGAGATGTCTCACTACAATCCTGAAAGAAATCCATTTGTTAAGTCATCTGTGATTTTCAAGAGAATGTTCGGTCCAGACTTATCTAAGCGTCAATTAAGAAATGGTATTCCTTTCATGCTAGAGTATAGATCTCAATTGGGTACTCAGGTTCTTGAAAAAGAAATTGATCAACTTGTTGAGTCTACAACACTTTTGTCTGGATTGAAATCATCTGATTCAGATTTTCAAACAGCATTCTTACGTGACTTCTTTACAATTAACTTGCAAGGATTTGCAGAGGCATACAAACACGCTGATAAAACACAAGCATTTATCGTAGCTCTTACAAATAACGGTAACCCATCGTTCTATGTACATCCTAAAGAGTTTGCAAACGTAAACGGTTCAATCCTAGCTAATGATATCATCATTGATTACATTGGATCCGAGTTAGAGAGAATCAAGAAAGTAATAAACTTTAGCGGAACTGATACCAGACCCGAAGATATTATTTTATGGTATGATAAGAAAGGTAATCCTGTAACATATAAAGACACGGGTAGCACCTTTACAATCTTTGATGATATACTATTAGAAGATACTAAGAACATGTTGATTGGTGAAGAGTCTATAACAGACTTAGAGTCATTTAAGAACTTCTTAGCATCTAATGCTATGGTAAAAGATCAGATTCTTCAACAGTTAAATGACTACTTTGGAGATCAAGTTGCAAAGCATAAAGAAATTCTATCAGCGTTTCCAGTGTTACAAAGACCGGGTGTTTATTCATCCTTTTTAAGTAACGTAGCGCAGAACTTAAAAAACCAACCTACATCAGTAGTATTTGAAACAGCTGTTAAGTCAATGGTGTATAATAGTTTCATTCACAAGTTTGAAATGAATACACTTGTATA
>Ga0181344_1000354_pt1 | contig 18508 bp, 22 predicted proteins | sample Su13VDMLBDD_FD_130098 | JGI IMG/M metagenome (GOLD analysis project Ga0181344, IMG submission 130098) | Freshwater viral communities from Lake Michigan, USA - Su13.VD.MLB.D.D | ecosystem: Environmental > Aquatic > Freshwater > Lake | place: USA: Michigan | collected 2013-07-15
AACAAGTCTGCTGGAGACAAGGTTAAAAAGTTCCTTTCTGCACTTGTTCCGAAGTGCGATGGCAACACAATCGAGCAGGTTGCTTTGCAGGCAAAGTATAAGGAAGGTTACGAATTTGCGTTATCGCAGATCGACTTTCTTTTGAACTTTGATGATAAGGAAGAAGACCCGTCTAGCGGCAAATTTACCGATATGTAATTATGAGTGCAGAAATTAAACCTCGCTTCAGCAAAACAATTGTAAACCCTGCAACAGGTCGAAAAAAAACAATTGAATACGGGCAGGCAGGCAAAGCTAAAGATGGCAAGGATCGCATTCGCCCCGGCACAAAAAAAGGTGACGCATATTGCGCTCGTTCTGCAAAAATAAAGGGTGATTGGAAGAATGACCCTAATAGCCCGAACAGGCTTTCTCGGAAAAAATGGAAATGCAAGGGTAGTAAATCGATGAAATAATATGGGCGGAAGTGCAACTTATAAAGGATTCCCTACGAAACATCCATCTGTAAAAAATCCAGATGGGAGCGAAAGCAATGTAAAGCTGGGAACATTCGGAATTGATGACAGGCAGTATGTCATCCCAACAATGGTAGAAGGAAAACAATTATCAGACAGAGATGCATTTAATACTGCAAAACAATATGGGATTGATAAATACCCATCATTCAAAACAGTATCGCAAGCAGATGAGTGGGCAAAACGATATCATGGCAAAGTAAACGCAGAAGGTAAAATCAACTACTAAAAGTAGAAAATAGTAATAAATAAATATATGGAAAACGAAAACGAAAACGAAACAATTGAACCAAATGTAGCCTCTGGATTTGGAGAACCAAAACTTGATGCTGATCCCCTTGATCCAGATGTCGATGTAGCTTTGGATCGACTGCTTGACGAGGCAGAAGGCATTGCCGAGCCAGAGCAAATTAATGAACCAACTGAAACAGAACCTAGTGATCCTGTCGAGGAGATTGCTGAAGAGGTTCCTGAAGTGGTTGATCCAGTAGAAGAGACTACTGAAACCGAATCACATGAGCCAGAGTCAGAGCTTGACCCTGAAATTGCCGCAATCGAGCGTCCTCGCAATCTCTCGGAGAAAAACCAAAGCAATTGGCGCAAACTACAAGAAACTGCATCGAGCTACAAAAAGCAGGCTGAAGAAGCGGCGCAATTGCGGCAGAAACTAGACGAGGCGCAACAGCAGGTAAAAAATCCTGAAGACTATGATGAATTGCGCCGATTCCGAGCAATTTTCGACATCCAAAACGATCCAGAATTTCGCTCGAAATTTGAAAAGCCCATCTCGGATGCCAAAGAGAACATCTACCGCATTCTAAAAGCCAATGGAGCCTCGGACGAGGTCATTAAAAGCATCGAGGAGAATGGTGGACCTGACAAGATCGACTCCAAATGGTGGAAGACAAATGCAATTGACAAATTGCCATTGACTGAATCGGAGAGGTTGAAACGCAATTTAGTTGATGTAGTTGAGCTAAAAGAGAAGCAACAATTTGAGATCGAGAATGCGTCTAAAAATGCCGATCAATACTATCAACAAAAAGCGCAACAGAACGAGGAGTGGTATCACAGCACAACTAACGAAATTGATACCTACATGGATCAGGTAACAAAGGAATTGCCTTGGGCGCGATTCAAGGAAGCACCCAGCAATGCTACTCCTGATCAAATTCGCGAAGTAGAACAGCACAATGCGGCAGTTGGTAGCCTCGCAGAAAAATTTAATTCTGCGCTTTGGCCAACATCCGCTCAAGATCGCGCAAATGTTGCGGCGGCGGCAGTTTTTAGCCATGTTTTGACAGAGCAATTGCGCGTTGAACAATCATCCAAGGTTAAAATGAGTGAACAACTCAAAAAATTGACCGAGGAGAATAATCGACTGAAATCCGCAGGCAAATTGCCTCGCCAAAATGTAAGTTCACCGAATCGAGTGTCTAATAGCCTCGGAGATCGGTTGAAGATGTCATCCTCTGACGCAATCGACGCAGGATTAGACGAAGCACTAGGCTAATTTTTTGATGCGTAGTGGCGAAATGGCAGACGCATCGGACTTAAAATCCGATTTTGTGAAAACAAAGTGCGGGTTCAAGTCCCGCCTACGCAATTAACATAAAAAATATTACTTAATAAATAAATATGGAAAAATTATCACCACTTGAACAAAATGCGGCGAAACAACTAGAGTCATTTGACCCATTTGCCAACCTTCCAATCCCCGGATTTTCTTTGAAAAAGTATGAGAGAGACAAGGCAAAAGAAGCTGAAGCGAAAAAACAAGCAGAACCACCCAAAAAAGAAGAACCTGTGAAAAAAACACAAAAAGAAAAAAAGCCTGCTCGCAAAGCAAAGTTGGAATCTGTCCTTCCTCCAGAACCAGAAAACATCAAGGCTGAATCGCAAGATAATCCGATTATTGAATCGCGAAATCCCGAAGGAATGCCTAGCTATCGATGTGAGTTTGCGGGTAGAGATATCTTTGTTGGATTGCTTTCCTACAAGACCACAAATCCAATAACCACAATGGTTATGACAGCACTTGCTCTTGATTTTGGACGAGACAAAATCCGTTTCGATCTTGAGTTGGGAAATTCCATGATTTATCAAGCGCGAAATCGTCTTGCCGCAAAGTTTCTTGAAACGGATGCGCGATGGATGCTCATGCTAGACGATGATATGATCCCTTGCATCGGGCGACCATCATGGATGAGGCATTGGGTTACTTCCGCTCGCAATGTGCTGGATTTGCCTCTCCAGAGGCACATCATACATAAGCTAGTTGGAGACAATAAAAACATCGTTGGCGCGGCTTATTTCGAGCGCAGAGAAGGTGCTGGATTAGTTTGCTCTGATCAGTCCCTAGTGCCTCGCGCAAAAAACTACGAAGATGCCGTTGTAGAGGTTGATTGGTTAGGCACAGGAGCAATGCTAGTTCACCGCCGAGTATTTGAAGATATTGCTAAAACTTATCCAGAAATTGATGGAAACTTCTTCCATCCGATTGATGGGAAAACTGGCGAAGATATTTCGTTTTGCATTCGCGCTAAAAAAGCGGGTCATTCAACTTTTATCGATCTTTCCGTTCCAACATTTCATGTCGGATACAAGACATACTAATGAAAAATATCTACGCTTACTACGAGGCAATTCAGGCAAAAGATCAGGCTTTAGAATTCTCAAAAGCCAATCTCTGGAAAGACACTTGGACCCGTGCAGGATGGAATCCTGTAATGCTAAATTCTAGTCATTCACAAATCTCTCCGCAACGAATTAAAATTACTAAAAAACTGCTTCAGACCTATCCTTTGTTGAACAAAGAAAAGAACGAGTCACAAGAATTAATTCAGGCTAGATTCAATCGAATTTGTGCGCTCCATGCCGCAGGAGGAGGATGGATTAGCGACTACGATGTTTTGAATTATGGATTCACTCCATCGCTCGCTACTGCACACGAAGGAAATTCGTTTGTCATTGCTGGAAACCCAGCTTGCGTGATGTTTATTTCAAAAGAAATTTGTAATGCCGCAATGACAAAAATCTGGAACGGGGAATTAATTACAGACGATGGATTGATGCGCTACGAGGCAGATATCTTCAATCCATTTTTGAACCTAGACATAGATGCTTTGGAACACACAAAAGATTTTAATTTGATGAAAGAAAAATTTTCAAAAAAATTTACTAGTTCTATTTGACACTAAAAAAAAATAGTGTATTAGACAAAGCATACTGCGAAGTTCAGAAGCGTTATTCTGCGGTCAATGTGAAGACCATAAAAATCACAAATCAGGCCGAAAAAGCCCAGCGTAGCCGGGGCAAACAAGAAAAAAATTATTGTAATAATAATTACAAACTTGATTGCTCGTTGATTTTTATTATTAAAAAATACGGGTAAGTTCAAGCGAACAAACCAAACAAAATTAACCAATGAAAAAAATCAAAAATACAGTAATGGGCTTTTTGGCAATCGCATTTTCTTTTAGTGCTTTTGCTACAGAGATCACGCTAACGGGAGGAACTTTCAATGATGGGCCTTTTAAAGGAACATCCGTTTCAGCTTTTAAAGTTGATGACAATGAAGTGACCTTAACAGAATGGAACACGGCAACTACAAATGCAACTACACAGGGTTTTACAGATTTGTCTACACCAACTGCTGGTGGAGCAAACTTCCCAGTGGAGAATGTATCGTGGTACGATGCAGTCAAATGGTGCAACTTGGCGAGCATCAATGATGCGAAAACGCCAGTCTACCAGATTGCGTCTTTGCCTGTAACAATTACTCGTAACAGCACAACTGCAACAGTAACCACAACTAATGCTCATGGTCTATCCACAGGCAATAATGTGACTATTGCTGGGGCAACTCCTGCTGGTTACAATCTTACTACTGCAATCACAGTTGCAAGCGCAACTACATTTACTTACACAGTGAATGGATCGCTAACAACTCCTGCAACAGGCACAATCACTGCTGGCGTTATTTACAAAACGGGTGAACTCATCCCAATTGTGAATGCTGATGCTAATGGTTATCGACTTCCGACCGAAGTTGAGTGGAGATGGGCGGCAATTGGCGGAACTAGTCAAAGCACATTTGCATATTCAGGTAGTGATGTTGCAAATACTGTTGCTTGGTCTAGGACTAATAGCCCAACTGGAGCAAAAACAGTCAAAACATTAGCGGCAAATACAAAATCCATATATGATATGAGTGGTAATGTATTTGAATGGTGTTTCGATGAAGTTCCGGGCGTTGTCGGGCGTCGAGTTCTTGGAGGTGGATGGGTAGTAAATAGCGATAGTTGTCAAATCAGCATTCGCGGATATTCTGCTCCAACCCGAAAAGAACTTGGATTTGGATTCCGAATTTACAGAAATAACTAAAAAATAAAAATTAACAAAAATTAACCTTAAACTAGAAAACTAATAATATGTCAGATTGTATTTCACTCGCCGCAGTTCAAAACTTCGCGGCCAAAGATGTCAACCGAATCATCGGTCAAATTGGACGAGTTCTTGCTCGTAAATCCCCTTACATCAACTCGATTGATGGTGGCACTCTTCCGAATGTTTCGGATGTTGTTCGCTCGGTTGTTCAAGAGATGGCAGTTCCTACTGCTAGTCTCGCTGAGCCTAGCTTCGCGAACGACACTACCCTCTGTGGACAAGGAGCAACTCCTGATCAAGTTGGCTCGACTGAATATCAGTTCCAACTTCAGACCCTCCGTGGTGCTGGTCCTCGCGTCTGCGTGAAGACCTCCCGCACCGCTTTCAAGGGTTCTTACCTTCAAGCGCAGATTTCGTTGGAGAAGACCATTCTCCAGCTTATCAATGCCGATATTCGTTATCAGTATTTAATTCAATCTGGTATTAAGTATGTGTCCAACAGCACACAGACTTTCACCCAGAACTTGACTGGTGATATGCAAGCGATTAACACGAAGTTTGCTACTGGCATCCTTCCTGATTCGCCCATGAACTTCAAGACTCTCTATCGTATCGGAACCTTCCTCCGCGAAGAGATGCTTGCCGAGCCTTTTGGTTCCAAGGATGGCGAATTCTTCCAAGTTATGGCTTCCGCCGATCAGATCGAGGCTTTCCGCAACGATGCTGATGTCAAAGAAGACCTTGTCGCACTAACGACTGGTTCGTTTAAACTCGGCGAAGACTCTATCAAAGGATATCAGTTCTTTGGTTATCGTGGATTCGCATTCGGTATCGATCAGCAACCTCTTCGCGCCTCTGGCTACAATGTTTCTGGCGATTTGGCTCTTATTAACCCGATCACCTCGACTGCCGTTACCAATGGCTTCGCTCAACGCCGCAATCCTCAATGGGTTGCCGCCCAATACGAAGTCATGTTTGTCATCGCTGGCGAGGCTTTCAAGCGTCTTGTTCCAGAAACCTATACTGGCGAAGGAACTTTCCGTTTCGCTCCGCAACTTGCTATGGGTGAATTGGAATGGACTTATTTCCGCGATAACGACTGCAACTTGTATGGTGATTTTGGTCAGCACATCTACCAAATCTCCCGTGCTATTCAGCCGATTCGTCCGCAGAATGTGTGCGCTATCCTCTATAAGCGTTGTCCTTATGATGGTCTGCCACTTCCCTGCTCGACCTCGGTTGGTGGTCTGTAAGTGAATTGATAACGAGGGAATCAGATTAAGTTCTGGTTCCCTCTAATCAGTTTAACTTATTAATCCTATGGCAAACTTACCTCCTATCCTTGATACTGCCGATTTCAGGCATTTAGTTCTTGAAAATCTTAATATTTTAAAAGGTTTTCAAATTCCAGAATATGATGAACTAGCGTTGACATACTATGGATCAACGAATAACATTGCGACTGTTGTTTACAAAAAAGATTCTACATCTGTTGCTACGCTTACGCTGACTTATTCTGTTCAGCCTCCAGTTTCTAATGATGCAAACCTTGTTAATGTAGCAATATCTTAATATGGCACTTACATTTAATCCTTTTACTGGTAAACTTGATTTTACTGGCAGTCAATCGACCGCCGCAATCGGAGCGACAGGAGCGACAGGCCCAAGTGGTGGCCCGACAGGAGCTACCGGAATTCAAGGTAGCACAGGCGCGACAGGTTCTGGAAGCACTGGAGCAACTGGTTTAGTTGGCGCGACAGGTGCTACGGGATTAAGTGTTACTGGATCGACAGGAGCCACAGGAGTTGGATCGACTGGGGCTACAGGCGTTGCGGGTGGGCAAGGCTCCACAGGTGCTACAGGAATCGCTGGAACTGATGGCGCAACTGGTGCTACAGGAACCTCTGGTGGACAAGGAAGCACAGGAGCTACTGGAACAGCAGGAACAGACGGAGCCACGGGAGCGACAGGGGCAACTGGAATTTCTGGCATTGATGGAGCAACTGGTAGCACGGGAGCTACTGGAGTAGCTGGCAATGACGGAGCTACAGGAAGCACAGGCGCGACTGGGTTAAGTGGAAACGATGGTGCGACTGGAGCCACGGGTATTGCTGGCGATGTCGGAGCGACTGGGGCTACAGGCGTTGCGGGTGGGCAAGGCTCCACAGGTGCGACGGGTGTTTCTGGGAATGATGGTGCGACTGGGGCAACTGGTGCAACAGGGGTAGGTTCTGTTGGAGCAACTGGGGCTACTGGATTGCAAGGTGATGTTGGAGCAACTGGAGCGACAGGCGTTGCTGGCGCGGATGGGGCTACAGGTGCAACAGGTCTGGAAGGTTCAACTGGAGCGACTGGTATCCAAGGTGACATTGGTTCGACAGGGGCTACGGGTTTAATTGGAGATCAAGGTGCAACGGGCGCAACTGGAGTTCAAGGTAATATTGGTTCTACAGGAGCAACGGGTATTGCTGGCACGGATGGTGCGACTGGAGCGACCGGATTAAATGGCATTGATGGAGCCACTGGAGCAACGGGAGCTACTGGACTTGATGGAAGCACAGGAGCGACAGGAGCTACTGGCATCGGAGCCACCGGAGCTACTGGGCCTCAAGGCCCGCAGGGGTTTAGTTCTGGAGCAGTATATTATTTTAACCCATCTTCATCTTCAAGTATCCTTGGATATTATGAGATGAATAGAAATTTAGTAATTGGAGTTGGAACTACACTTACAGCAAGCGGAGCGGGAACCCAATTAGTTGGATCATTTGCAACAATCTCAAACGATCCAAATGTTACAACAATTACATCTGGCAACTGGAATTTTGAAACATTTGTTTCTATGAGTTCCAATGGTGGAACGCCTCAAATTTATGGTGAGGTTTACTATCGCAATCTTGCTGGAACAGAAACATTGATTGCAAGTAATATTTCTAATCCACATCCAATTACAGATGGAACTGTAAATGAATTGTATTTGTGGAGCATCCCAGTCCCAGCGACAAATATTTTAGCTACAGATCGAATTGTAGTTAAGTTTTACGCACTTGGTCTTGGTGGCAGAACAATGACAATGCACTTTGAGGATAGTAATATTGCACAAGTTGTTACTTCTTTATCTCCCGCATCGCAAGGTGCAACTGGGGCAACAGGTGCGACAGGCACTCAAGGTGATACAGGCGCGACAGGAGCCACGGGAGTTGCTGGTGTGGGCGGGGCTACAGGGGCTACTGGAATCGGCGCGACAGGGGCAACTGGATTGCAAGGCGCGACTGGATCAGGAGCAACGGGACTCACAGGTGCAACAGGAGCATTTTCGCCAGCAGGAGGAACAAGATGGGCATTTACAGGAAATGGAACACAAACTGTTTTCACAATTTCTGGAGCATTAACCAATGTTGCTACTGGCTATATCGTTTCAATCGATGGAGTTGTTCAAGACCCAAACAACTATACTATTAGCGGAACAACTTTTACAATGTCCTCCGCAATACCAAATGGTTCTGCTTTGGTTATTGTTGCAATAGGGGGAGCGCAGGGCGCAACTGGCTCAACTCCCGCAAACATTATTTTATCTAACACAACTGGTCTGACGCAAGCAACGCAACTAACCAACATTGTGCAAATTACGAGTTTTGGATATAGTCAAATTGCAACTCCTAACGCTAACACGCTTTACATAATCGTCGGATGAAATTAACCGATTCCAGTGCGGCAAATGTTGGTGCAACTGTTGTTAATGCGATTGCATCAATTGCAAATTCTCTGTATAATTTTCATGTTCTTGCAACTACTACAATTTCAAAAGTTATTAGCGGTGCGTTAGGTGTTGTTAAAACAGGAATTGGAACGCTAATTTTTTCAAATATAAACTCTTATAGCGGAACAACCACAGTAAATGCAGGAACGCTACGATTGCAAGCCGCCGCAACAGGTTTTTACAACACGAACCGCACTTACAATATCAACAACGGATCAGGGTTGGTTTTTGCTACTGGTGTTGCTACGAACCCTGTTCTACAAGGAACAATTATCAATTTTGACAGTAATGGAGGCGCGACGATTACATTGGATGCGATCAATGGATTGATTCAAACTTCCGAAGGTGTTATTTTTAACTCTAACGGAGGATTGCAAAACAGGCTCATTTCCCTGAATAGTGGATTTATAAATGACCAAGGCGGCAATCGACCTTTGGTGTTCAATATAGCCAGCGGCATCAATGCGACTGCTGATTTTTTGGCAGATTGCGTGGTAATTGGCAGGTGCGAACTCACAAAAAATGGGTCTGGGAAACTGTTATTTAGCGGGGGTCTGCTCGGAACTTTTGGTGATGGTGTTACAAATATTAGGATAAATTCCGGCACTATGGAAATCGGTGGGGCATCTGCTTCGTTCCTAAACCAAAAAAGCGGAAGTCTATTCCTAAATAATGGCACTTTTATTTGGAACTCAACAGCCGCTAACCAAACTATTAGTAACGCCATCACAGGAACAGGTAACATAATAAAAAGAAACTCTGGCAATCTTATTTTTTCTGGCAATAACTCTTATACTGGATATACATCTATAGAAGCTGGAACGCTTCGGGCTATAAAAACAACTGGAGCATCAACAGCAACAGCCACATTCGGTACTGGTCTTTCAGTTTCGTTTAATGTTTCCCCCCCATCTGGAATAACAACCGATTTCCGTTTCTTCCAAGGAACAACAACTCAGTCTTACGCACCCGGAGTTATCTCCTTGTCAGGCGTTCCAGTTGATACCACAGCAACCTATACTTCTGCAACCTCAACCCTTTCTGTGATCGTCCCATGATAATTACTCCAAGCGCAAATGGCTGGTCATACGACGATTCTGTAGGCAAATGGAAATTGGCATATGAAGATAAAATTATTATTTTCTACGAGCAAACAGACCAATCAATAGCAACTGGAGGCACATTATTTGTAGGGACTCACGAAGAATGCGAAATACACATATCCCAACTGGGCTTACATTTACCAGAAACCGAGGAAACAGAATGAACGACAACGCAACATTTACAGGAATTATTGGGACAGCAACAAGTTTCACAGGGTTTATGGTTAGTATGATGCCTCACATTGAAACTGGATTGCGTGTTGGGGGATTGTTTGTTTCTCTTATTGCTGGAATTCTGACTGCGGTGTATATGTTCAATAAGATTCGTAAACAATGAAACCACAAAAAATAGCACTTGGAATGATTCTTTTAGCATTCGCCTGCCTCGCAATGGCATTCTTGACAGGATGCACAACACTTGGTATTTCGTTAGAGACACAATACGGCAGATTCACTTATGAACTGCCTGAACCAACAGGAACAAAGAAATGAAAATTGTAAATATCGTATTACAACGGCTCTCGGAGAATAGCACATGGCGCGGCTTAATCCTTGTAGCTACGGCACTTGGATTGAAGCTCGATCCAGAGCTTCAGAACGCTATTTTAGCGGCAGGGTTAGGCGTAATCGGATTAATTAATGTGATTCGTAAAGGGAAATGATTCCTACCTCTCGCCCACAGCAGAAAAAAGAAGTAACTTTAAAGTTGCTTATTAAAGCAGGAGTAAAAGACTCTGTGGCTTTAGTTGGCATTCGTGGTTACTATCTTGATTCTATGGGTGTCTCTGGGAAGAATGATCGAGGAATTTACGACGATGCGATTTTTTTAGTTTCGCCTGAAGCGTATGTTTCGTACAATGCGAATACCGATCCGACTGTCTATCGCAAAGGCATTGCATCGTTAGTGCCGGGGGTTCATATCTACAAAAAAGGCAAACATGGCATTTCAAAAGGGCCGGGGTATCCAGCTCTGCGTCCTGCCACAAAAGACGAAGCATTGCCTGTTTATCGCGATGGCGAGGGAATTTCGATTGGATACCATATAAACATCCATCGCGGAGGCAAATCTACCTCATCACTAGGTTGTCAGACGATTCCTGCATCCCAATACGATTCGTTCATTTCTTTGGTCTACGATCAAATGGATCGATTTTCACAAAAAACAATTCCGTATCTTTTAATTGAGGCTTAATTATGAGTTGCAACAACGATAACTACAACAACATTTGCCGTCAGGATATTCCATATCCACAAGTTTCTCCTGAAAGCGTTCCTTCTTTAATCTCTAATCTTGTTTATGCTCTTTATGGGGATATTACAAAAAGTGTAGTTAATGGAAGGGTGGTTTGGGATATTCCATGTGATCCTAATAATACAGCAGAAGTTGACGATATCCCTCGCGAAGAAGGTGAAGGATTGTTGTGTTATTTAATTCGCGTCTTTAATAATCAAATTAGTAATTTAAGTCCATTTTATAGAATCGGATTTGATGGAAATAATGGATCATCATTCACGCTTACTGGAGCAACAAATACATATAGTAGCGCATATTTAGTATATGTGGATGGAGTTGTTCAAGACCCAATTACTTATACAATTAGCTCAACATTGCCTCCTGTATTAACATTTACTGATGCTATTGTTCCAATTGGAAGTTACTTAACTGTTGTTCAATTGCAATTAAAGGGAGATACTGGCGCAACTGGTTTCGGAGCAACTGGATCAACAGGCGCAACTGGCGTTGGATCAACTGGTTCCACAGGTCTAGTTGGAGCCACTGGAATCGGAGCCACAGGAAGCACTGGAATTCAAGGTGCGACTGGCATCCAAGGTATCCAAGGAGCCACAGGCTTGCAAGGTTCTACTGGAACCGGAGCCACTGGCAGTACTGGTATTCAAGGCATCCAAGGTATCCAAGGTATCCAAGGTATCCAAGGAAGCACAGGTGCTACGGGAGTTCACGGAAGTACTGGAGCTACTGGCATTGGTGCAACTGGAGCCACAGGCTTAACTGGATCAACTGGGCCAAGTGGTGGGCCTACAGGAGCAACAGGAGTCCAAGGGGCAACTGGAGTTTTGCCGCCATCAAATGCAGGAAATGTATGGACATTCACTGGTGATGGAACTACTGCAAGTTGGACATTGACAGGCAATACATCTGGGAGTATTGTATCTGCAAATTATTTAGTAGTTATTGATGGAATTTTCCAAGCACCAGCAAATTTCACTATAAACAATGTATCTCCACGAACACTTTCAATATCAACTGTTCCATCTGGAAGTTCTCTTATAGTTGTATCTCTTTCAACCGCTTAAAAACAAAAATAGAAAAACAAAAATATGCCTATCACAAAAGCAACAGCAAATGTCGTAGATTTTGCATCTCCCAGTTCTCAAATTATAGCAGTTCCGGGAGACGATCTTCTTGCAAAATACGCTAAAGCTATAACTCTAACTCCACAAGGGAATGCTCTTTCCGCAACAAATAGAGCAACATTGATTATCTATCCCGGTGTTTACACATTATCAGCTCAATGGAATGTAACCGCTGAATTTGTTGATATACTTGGTATCGGTGATCAATTACAAAATCCAGCCGTTCTTTATACTGGATTTAATGTAAATGTTAGCGCAAATGATGTAAGGATTACAGGAATTGGAACAACAACTAATTCTTTGTATATTAGTGGTTCATTGCCTTTAAATGTATTTAAAAACTGCAAAGCACGCAAAGGTTCTTTTGCTGGAGCCTTTGGCGGCCCAGCATCTGGAACATATGTTGGATGCTTGGTTACTGGCGGGGTCGTTAGCGGAGCGTTTGGTATCGGCAATGTTGCTGATGGAACATTTATTAACTGCAAAGCAACTACGCCCGCATTTGCTGGAGGAGACAACAATAACACATCGCAAGTTGCTTCTGGGGTATTTGATAATTGCGAATCACTAGGCGGGTTTGGGGCTTATGGTGGGTTTACTGGGACAGCAAGGAATTGCAAGGGAGGTAGCAATTCTTTTGCTTCAACCCCAACAAGCCCTTCAACAATACTTTCTGGAACCTGTATAAATTGCGAAGGTGGGATTGGTTCATTCGGTAATGGTGGTTTGTATGGTCAACCAAGAATAAGCGGATCATTGTATTATTGCCGTATAACTCCCGGTGGTGGGGCATTTGCAACAGTTACTGGAACTGGAATTACAAGATTGTGTATTGATGGGAATAACACGGAAAATAACCAAGGATAATTATGAAAACTTTCTTCAAAACAAAAGAATCAAATTGGACTGAAATTACAGGAAATGATGTAACTCAAGAAGACATTAATACTGTTGAGCAAATACTATCTGAAAATATTCCATCTAATGCAGATTTAATCTCTGCAAACATTACAATCCCAAAAGTAACTGGGATTATTAATTATCGTGTTGATGGCGAGCATTTGCAGTCAAGATTTTAAAATCCTTGACTATTGGTTGGATCAATAACAACAAACATATCAATAATACCAATAGGTTTACAATTTATTATGAGAGGATTAAGCACAAATACAAACACAGTTGGAGCTATGCTTGATTATTATAGATTAAAATTAAACTCACAAACTCCATTTTACTATTAATTTATGCCACTAAAAAAAGCAACCCAAGCAGTAATTAGCCCAAATATCTGCACTACAGATACAACGCAGACAATTACTGGAACTAAAACATTTGCTAATGCAAATATTACTGGAAACTTAACTGGGAATGCAGGGACGGCAACAACTTTACAAACGGCTAGAACAATTGCTACTTCTGGTGCGGTTACTGGAACCGCTACATTATTTAAAGGTGATACTAATATTACAATTCCAACAACAATTACTTCTGGAGCAACAATTGATTCTCCAGTTTTCTCTGGAACTGCTTCAGGAGAATTAACAACTAAAGTTATTAAAGGAGTCACAGATGGTGTATTTGCGATGCCGGGTTTTTTAGGTCAAACATTACAAGCAACCACATCGCCAGCAACTACAATTGCTTCTGGAACAACAGTAAATGCGCTTTCACTTGGACTTACTACTGGTCAATGGGCAGTATCTGGAAGCGCAACATTTAATTTTATTGTTACACCAAGCACAAATAATGGAGTGATAATATCAACTTCAACAATTGGAGTAGGCATTAACGATAATAATGTCACTCCGACATTGCAATCGGATCGGAATCAGATTCTTTTATTATCTAAGTACTTTACATCATCTGGTGTAGAAACATCGTTGGCATATTCTCCAGCATTTGAATTATTTACTCCACAAGTTCGATTTAATATAACAGGAACTGGGACAGTAACAGTTTTTCTTGCAATAAAAGCACCGACATACACCCAAGGAATAATTCAATATATCGCTAACCTTCGCGCAACAAGGATTCTTTAATTTATGCCATATACTAAACAAAAAGCAGAATTGCCAGAAGGTTTTATTGATCTTGGAGAAGAGATTCCTTCTATGGGAGGAACATCAATTGAAATCGAAATGCCAAAAGAAGAGTATCATTACCCTTCTCTTTATTTTGACAATGCAGAAGAATTAAGTAAGTTGCCAAAAGAAGGAACTGCTGTTATCCATTTTAAAAAAGTCATGGAGAAGAAAGAAACCATGATGCGTGATGGCAAAGAGACAAAACGGCATTGTGTCGAATTACAAATTTGCGGCATTAAACCAAGTTCAGTTTCTGAATCCGAAATGGAATCCGAAGACTACGATGACGAAGACGAAATTGAAAATGGCTTAAACGAAGCTGAAGATGAAGATTAATTTATGAAAAACCCTAACTCGCCCATGCCTGAAGAGGCTATGACTGACGAAATGTCCGCAATGCCTTCCGCGCCTTCTGGTGGCGGCGAGGTAATGATGAGCATACCTAAAACCACCTTCGACCAGTTACACGGCATCGTGGTGCAATTGGCAGAGGCTATTGACGCACTTGCTGTGAATGTCGAGCAACAGGCGGCAGGAGGTGGCGAGATGATGCCTCCTGAAACGCCAGAAGGCGAAATGGAAGATGCCGATCTTGCCGCATTTGCCGAGGAACTTTCCCGTGGTGCTGTATAAGCCATGTTCGTATCGCAAATTTTCGAGGAATGCGCGGAAATTTTAGGCACGACAGACCAGACTAAAATTTTTCGTAAGATCAGTCAGGCAGTCCAGACTTTAATGGAGTCTGGACATTGGATGCATTCGACTGCGGAAGTCGATGTCTGCACAGGGTGGGATGGTTGCTCTATTGCGTTGCCTCGCGGCGTCTCTGTGCCATTAGCGGTTAATGTAGACGGCAGTCCTACATACTTCCGTAATCGTCTTTTCCAGTATCATGTGAATAAAGGTGGCAAGTATAACCCTGTCGAATGGGCATGGGACGACCGAGGTTATGTTGCTACCTTAATGGAGATCATCCAGCCTTCCGAGTTAATTGCGATTGCCGAATCTAGCAACGATGTCGGCAAAGTTCTTCGTATTATTGGAACTGACAATTTAAACCGAGATATTCGCAGTCAACTTCCAGACGGCACGGGTGTAGATGGATTACTTGTCCCCATCAATAGCATCTCTGACTTTCCTTACGGAACTATCGTCCCATCTGACTCTAAAGTTAATACACGCGAAGTCTCGATTTCGCCAATCCAGAACTTTAAATCTACTACTGCCCATCAGTTAAATTCTGGGCAGGGAATGTCGGTCACGCCAATTCCAATTTCTGGGACTATCCCCATTCCTTTGTCTAGTGGAAAAACATATTACATTGGCGTTGTTGATGCTCTCACCATCAAGATTTACAACGACTCATTAAACGCTCAAGTAGGAGATTACCCTATTTCATTGCAATCAATTGTCGGTGCTGATCCACTTGAATTTCTTGATCAAAGGGCAAGCCGTGTTGTTACTGCATTACGATTTGCAACCGATCCAACGATTGGCATTAGTAGTGCCAATCCCATTGTATTCCCTGCTGGACAGACATTGCCTGCTCCTTTGAAATCAGGAACAACTTACTTTGGCAATCTTTTAGATTCTACGAATCTTCAGATTTTCGAGACTGAAGAGAACGCTCAAAATAATTACAATGAGGTATACACAACTGGATCGACATCTCCTATCAATGTTGATATTCGTAAAGAGATTTTTCCTGAAACAAAGTTAACATTTACAGTTCCCCACTTGTTTGTTGATGGAGATCAAGTCGAGGCATTCACATCTGGTGGCGTATTACCTCGTCCATTGATTAGTAACAAGAATTACTTTGTAAATATTATTGATTCAACCTCGGTAACACTTCACGAAAATCAAGCAGACGCAGTTTCATCAACTGGAACATTCTTTGTAAATCCGATTGTGCTTTTAACGCCCGGTAGCGGTGTGTTTTCTTTAGTGAAATTAATTCCTGCTACGGCAAGCGTAGGAAAAAACAACCAGATTTCTGCTCCGGGTCTGTCTATACCAGCACCATTAGGAGCAGGAGCGCAATTTGCGGCAGTACCAGTTGGTTCTGTAACCTCTGTTCGCGTATCTGCTGGCGGTTCTGGATATACTACCGAACCAATTGTAACTTTTAGTGATCCACCAACTCCTCCTGCTGGTCAGCAATCTCGTGTTGCAAAAGGATATGCAATTAGAAATTCTATAACTAATACAATTTCTGAAGTTATTATTACTGATTCTGGTCTTGGATATTCGTCTACTCCAACAGTAACAATTGACCCTCCTACAACTACAAATTTTACTGTTACTGGAATTATTACAAATCCAAGCACTTTAATTGCAACAGCAACAACTGCTGTTGCTCATGGATTTGCTAATGGAAATCAAATTTTAATTTCTAATGCATCTCCAAATGATTATAATGGCACAAAAACAATATCGAATGTATCTACTAATACATTTACTTATGTTGTTGGTTCAGCTTTAGCAGATGCTACTGGTAATATTACTGCCGCTAAAGTTGCATCAGGTAACCAAGCTACTGCTACTGCTAGCATTACTACATCATTTATTTCAAAATTTACTTTAATCTCTGGTGGTTCTGGATATATCGAAGCACCACAAGTTAAAATTGAAGGTGGTGGTGGAACTGGAGCCACAGCAAAAGCAAATGTATCTGGTGGACAAGTAACTTCGATTGATATTATCACTCAAGGAACTGGCTATACATCCCCACCTAGTGTAACGCTTTCTCCTTCGACTGGAGTATTCGTTGAATTTCAAAGCACAGGAACATTGCCGCAACCTTTAGTTGCAGGAACTGTGTATCGCGCAGAAAATCCTACTGCTGGTAATACTTTTACAATTAAAAATACTGACTATTCTGATGTAGATATCAAATCTTCTGGATCAGGAACATTGTATGTAGTTCTTTCTAGGTCTTTTGGAGTTTCGTTTACTGGCAATTGGCGTGGTGATTATGCATCTCTAGGTCAAACCCAAGGTTTTTACTTTGGAACTGATTTTCTTCTTCCAACAACTGCTCCATCAATTGATAATGGTGTAACTGAATTCTGGTTACGCAAAGATACTGATGAGTCTGGACGAGTTTATACTTCTGAAGCAAATGCAATTGCTGGAGGAACTACTGGTCAAGTTGTAACGACTGCATTTGGAACAGGTCAAACATATTTCGGAATTCGCTTCTCTGTTACTCCTAGCGTTTATGATAATTTAATTGAGCCAGATAACATTCAATTTATTGGAGATGATGAGATAGTTAATTTTAGCACATCTGGCACATTGCCATCTCTGTTGGTTGCTGGAACTAATTATACTGTAAAGCTATTTGGTAATCGTGTAAAAGTATACTCTGGGGGTGTGTTGGTTCCGATTGCAACGCCGGGGACTGGTCGATTGACACTTGACATTCGCAGAGTAATGACAGTTCAGCCTTCGACCAGCATCTATGCGCCTGCTTGCTTGTATGAAACTGGCGATTCCGTAACTGTTCGTGCAACTGAAAACGATGTGTTACCAAGTGGTCTTGTTGCAGGAACTACATACTATGTTCGCAAAATTAAAAGCGATGAATTTGAGCTTTATGATACTCTAAATAACGCTAGAAACTTATCTTCGACTGCTGGTCGAGTTGAATATTTAACGACTGGAAATAAAACCACCTCTACTTTCTTTGTAGATAATGTTCAGGGTCCAGTTCTAGTTAAGAGTATCGCACATATTGAAAAACCAGTAACAGATGGATATGTAAGTCTTTATGCATGGGATTACGGGCGCAGTAATGATTTGACTCTGATTGGTCAATATCATCCAACCGAAATTAACCCTAGTTACAGACGAGTTCGCATTGGCAAGAAATGTGCTTGGGCGCGAATTATTTATCGTGTCTCGCCTCCAACTGTGACTTCCAAGCAAGATTATATTCCAATTGAACATGATCGAGCGATAATTACTGCTGTTCACGCTTGCGACTTGGAAGATAAAGACTTTGCCGAGCAAGCTACTCGTTACTGGGGTGTAGCATTTAATTACTTGAAGAACCAGCAAGAGCATCTGGATGGTCACTCATTCCAACCTCCGCAAATCCAAAATCTTGTTTATGCTGACGGACACGATCCCGTGATGACATGAAAAGTGATAACATCACATCGGGTAGACTTCAAAAGATCACCACAGGATGGACGCAGGGAGTCAATTCTGTTCGTAATCCTTGGGCATTGCCAGAGAACCAATTCAAATGGGGAACTAACCTTTCTATTCGCGGTG
>Ga0181344_1000355_pt1 | contig 18502 bp, 16 predicted proteins | sample Su13VDMLBDD_FD_130098 | JGI IMG/M metagenome (GOLD analysis project Ga0181344, IMG submission 130098) | Freshwater viral communities from Lake Michigan, USA - Su13.VD.MLB.D.D | ecosystem: Environmental > Aquatic > Freshwater > Lake | place: USA: Michigan | collected 2013-07-15
CCCACTATCTTTTAATGCATGTTCTTTTATTTTCTGTTCCATTGATAAAAATTGTGTCTTAACATAATTACCAATTTGTCCTGCTAGTGATTTTGCGAAATCTAATACATCTTTTGCTTTTTTCGCCAAATCAACTAATAGTTCACCTGCCTTAGATTTTACGGCTAAAACACCTCTCTTACCTTTATCTACTAAATCAGAAAACCAAGATTCGTTTATCATACCATAGTTAGAATCTATTAGTATTTTCTCATTTATAGTTAAATGACTTTCATATAATGAATTGAATATCATAGTAAAGTTAGATATATCATTATTATCAATACCCTCTAATATATTTATTTCTGAAAAATTATCGTATGTTTTTAAATATCTCATATTACCAGTATCCAGGATAAGTTTTTCCACCCCATAGGTGTCCATATTTATTAATTCTACATGCCCAATAACCAGCTTTAGTTCTATCTTTTTTAGTTGAACACTTATGTCTTGCTGCAAAAGAACTTCTTGCCTTAGGGTTACTTACTTTAGCAGTTAATCCACCGTGTACATCACCAAAAGCAATCTTTTTAACATTTCCAGTTTTTGGATTTTTAACAAAAACTTGGTATTTCTTAGTACCACCTCTCATTGGATAATTTAACTTAACTTCTCTACCTTGATATTCAGCCTCATTTAATTCTTCAATAACTTCCATTGGTAAATCTAATGGAACTGTAACACCCTCATATTCGGCAAATTGACCTATATCAGTTGATTCAAATAATTCAGTATCTAATTCAGATAATTCAATTTGATTTGCGTCAAATAATTGTCTCGCTTCTTTAATTAAGTTAAAGTATTGATTAGAACCAGGTCTAAATACATTTTCTACAATAGGTTTATTATTATCAATGTGATATTGTAGATTTTCTGATATTCTACCAGAGAATGTTTCAAATAGTTTTAAATATTTCATATTTTCTATTATTTTTTATCTTTTTTCTGCACATATTCTATCATATTCATTGAATAAGTACTCTCTTAGTTCATCAGTAAGTTCAAATCCTATCTTCTTTGCTTTTTCTTCATCTTCATCACTGTTAAACTCAACTCCAAATCCAAAACCTGCAGTAGCATCTTGTATCATCTCAAATTGAATTTCCTCACCATTTATAATTGTTTCTATAGTTCCTAATTCCATTCCACCATCATGATTAAAATCAGTAATTTCCATTTCATAACCATCAATCTCTGTATCATATCCAACACAATCAGGTGAATTTACTTGTAGAAATTCACTTAATTCACTCTCATCAATAAATGTATCTTCTTCTAATCCAAAATGATTAATAAACTCTTCATCATCACCACCTAAATATTTTACATGTACTTCACCTCTACCACCTACTGGTGTATGTAATTCAAAGTAGTATTCTTTTCCATCACAAGTAATAGTTGCAGAATCTACTTGTATTCCACCATCATAGTTATTTGGACTTGCATCAACTACTTTAATTTTGAATTGGTCAAAATCATGTTCAAATGTTGAGAATCTTTCAAATAGTTTTAAGTATTTCATATTATGAAATTATTTTTAGTTATATATTAATTATCAAGAACTCAAAATTTAATATATAATCAAAACTCAATAAAATTAAATGTCTAGTCACGAAAACTTATATTTCTTTAATAAACAAGGGGATGCTCTAAACTTTAGATATGATGAAACAACTCAACTATTCCAAGGAGATATTCTATTTGATGAAAATTCAAACGATACTTTTAAAACATTTGCTCTTTATACATTAGAGAGAATACCTGAATTTGAATTTGAATCACCAGGTGATTTAGGAACTAATAAATTTCAGTTATTTAATGAATATGGACTTCATTATTATGGATGTACTAACTCATCTCAACAACAAATAACTAAAATAGAACCTGTTAATAATGATCCAGATTTTTATTCTAAGTGGATATATGGTGTTAATTTTGAAGCTAAGTTTCCAGTTGGAACTTTAATTGTATTTAATCAAAGTATATTAGAATTTACAAATATAAATCAAACGTTTGTAGTTGTTGGTACTAAAAAGAATGCTATTTTAATTATTTCTACTGTAGATAACTCTACATTTGAAAGTACATATTATAATGAATACTCAGATAACAATCTATATTCTGGAAAAACAATTTCTGGTATTGATGCGATTGGTGTTTACAATTATATTGATACAAATTATGTAAATAATTTATCACCTTGGAGTGAACCTAACTTCTATGATAAAGTTTATAAAGGTAAAAAGTTAAATGTTATAAACAGTAAATCTAATGATGGTACTTATACTATTAAGGGTCCTGAAATTACTGATATTATGCATTTTGAATATTCGGTTAGTCAGACAGTTTTACCAGTAGATTCTAATATAATCATTGAAGTTGTTTTAGGTACGGATTTACCTAAATTATATGATGGTGGTTTGAATATAACTGGTGATAATAGAATATTAGTAAATGATTATATACATTATCCAAGGTTATTAAGATCAGGACAAGAGTTTAAAATAGTTGGTTCAGTTCTTAATGAAAACTTTTTAACAGTTGCGGATATTTATGATTTTGAATCAATTTATACTACTAAACATTATGAGTTAGACGATCAAATATACTTTCAAGGTAAATTATATCAATGTATTTTAGGTTATACACATAGTTATACTGATGATACTACTAGATATTTAACTCCTAATGTAGATACCACTCACTGGTCTAATCCAACTTATATTAAAGTAAATGAAACTACAACTGTTGAACCTTTACTTTTTGCTCAACTTTATTTAACTAAAGAAAAGTATTACTATGATTTTGGATATACTCAATCTGCTGCTGTGACATTGGCATCTGCTGCAGAAAAATATAAAACAGATTTAAGTATATTTAATGTTGATCTTTATTATGATAAAGGATATTTAAAAGCAGACTTAGTTTATCCAAGTAGATATGCTAAAGTTAACTTTTATCATACTCAAGTTGATGCCTCAACATCTTTAGGAACTGAATATAGAGCTTTTGAGAGACTTTTAGAAGTAAATGAAACACTTACTACGGAATTTAATTATGATTACTCAGAGAACTTTAAATACAGTATAGTTTTTACTGATTTAGATGAGTATGGATTGAAACTAATTATAAACAAACAAGTTTATGAAGAAGAAATATCATATGTTTATACTGGTATTGGTTTAGATATGCCTAGAACTATTGATAAAACACTTAGAAATTGGTTAACAAGAAATTATCTTACTTTATATAAATTAGGACTTGATGTTGAATTGTCTTATACATATGTACCAAACTCAGGTTTACCTATCAATTCATTGTTTTATAATTCAATTATTGTTAAAACCGAATATCCTAACGTTCCACTTGATATAAGTGATGTATTAGTTGGTACGACTGCAAATTACTTTATTGAACACTCAAGAGTTTTGTTTAATAGTATGGGTCCAACATTAAATGTGAATATCAATAATAAAGATCATATTATAGTTGGTATAACCTCATCTACTTTATCTACATCATCATATTCTGTTATAGATGTTCCAAAAACATTACAATCTTGGATTGACTTATATGCAACTGATTTATTAGAATATGGTTTTATTGTTACAAATATCAATAGTGTTTTAAAATTTGATGTTAAACAAACAGACGTTGCATTTGATTATACTATCACAACTGGTAAAGTTAATTTACCTGGTTTATCTGATTATGTGATAACTAAAAAGATGAAAGGAAATCATGGTGGTTTAGTTACTTCTAATGAAGTTATACTTTCTGCAACATCATCATATTCATTTGAACAGGAGGGATTTGCAACTGGTATGGTATTTTCAATAAATAATACAAATTGGCCATTGATGAATGTTGAGTATAATATTCAATACTTAGATCCGTTGGTTCTTAATTTAAGTTATGAAGGACCTTTCTGGGACTATAATAATACAATATGTGATAGATCTCCTTTTGTTACTATAGCATTTAATTTAGGATTTGGTCAAACAGGTTGTGGTGCAATTAGTTCTACTGGTGTTGGTGGTCAATTTAATCAATATCAATTTAATGACACTCAGTTTAATATTGTTTTTTATCCAAATACTTATCAAATAACAGATTATGCTTCTACTACTAATTTAGTAGATATTAAATATATTCAATTATCAAATACAATTTTATCATACGGTGATAATTTAGTGGTTCATGATTCTTATACCGGTAATTACTTAATAGAAATTGAGTTAAATGGTAATGTGGATAGTATTAAGATGGAATATAACCCAGTAAATAATTATGTTTATTGTTTATCTAAGAATATTGTTTGGATAGTTGATCCTTCTACATATCTTTTACTTACATCATTTTCTTTAAGTTCTGACGCAGTTGATTTACAAATAAATCCTATCAATGGTGATGTTTATATTACTTATAGTAATTTATCTGAAGTACATATCTTTTATTCTACCACATTTAATGGAGTTTATGATGTTTCTATAACATCTTCATTTGGTAGTACTGGTAAAATGGCCTTTAATGAGTTTGAACAAGATATGTATGTTGTGACTGTTAATAATATATTAAGAGTTAATGGTTCAAATAGAACTTTACAAACATCTTATAGTGTTGCTGGTGCAATTGATACCATTGTATATGAACCAGTTAATGAGTCAATATATGTTTATGGATCTTCTAACTTATATAAAATAGACAATGGTGTTGTTAGTACTATATCCGTTACGACACAGTCATTTAATGATATTATCTTTAATAATTTAACTGGAGATATGAATATATCTGATTCTTCTAATCAGATTAAGAGATTAGGTTTAGATGACACAATAGTTAATAGTGTTAATATTGCTAATCATGGATATATGGCTTTAAATCAATATGATGGTGCTATTTATATTTCATCACAAAATACTAATTCTGTTATTGTTGTTGATTCGATTACTAATCAATTAGTTTATATGAATACTTTAATTGCACCAACTACAAAATTATGTTACAATGCAGATAGAAAATCGATTTGGGTTTTACAACCTTCACTTAATCAATTAGTTGAGATCTTAGTTGAGATAAAGAATGAGATAACAACCGAAACAATTGTAACTGAGGTTATTGTAGATAATATGTATGGTACATTACATCCTTCATTTAAAGAAAGAGATGATATGTGGTTAAAAACTAGAGATTATTTTAGAAGACCTAGAGAAAATTTTAATACTGATTTCCGTGTTGAATATTATTTTAAATGGTTTTCTGATAATATTCCTCAATTCTTTATGTATGATTTCTCTGGAGATCAATTATCTAGAACAACAACTGGATCATATTCTTATGTTGGTCAAACTCCGTTACCTACAGTTGTTTTAAATAAAAAATCAAATAAAGATATTAGTAAAGTTTCACTTCCAGAATATCAACAAACAATATTTGATAAAATTGAGTATCCATTAAGTTATATTGATGATGAACTTGATATTTCAACAGATGTTGAACCTTTACAACTATTTATAGGATTTAGATCAGATAATGAAGGTGCATTACGTTCATTACTTCAATTATATAAGAAAGAGGATATTTTCTTTACTATCAACTCTTCAGATTTTAACCAAGTTTATTTACAAACATTAGATATAAATGGACCTGATAAAAGAGGCTTGATTTCATTGGGTCAATATTCAACTGCATCATTTACTGAGCAAGGTTTGAAACCAGGTCAACATATTGTTATTTATCTTAAAGACAATCAAAATACTAAAAATCAATATATCTCCAATAATAATGGTACAATACTAAAAATTAGAGAAGTTTATAGTAGTCAAATAGTAGTGGATTTCTTTAATATTAGTAATGATATTATAGATACTGAATCTTCTGTAATTACAGATTATCCAAAAACTGGTCAAACAACATATTTAGACTTTAGTATTAAGGTTAGGGATAAAGAAATTGGTAGATTTTTCACATATGGTCAAACAGAAGAAGAAGATATTAGATTTAAGATTGAATTAGGTAATGTTGGTAAACTAATTGCACCGGATGATGTGTTTATATTTAAACAATATGATATAGAAGAAGGTGGTATAGATTGGTTATACCTTAACAAGAAAAGAAAGGAAATGTTGATGATGAAACATCTAATTTATCCTTATATTGGATCTTATAAATCAATTATAAACGCAATTAATTTCTTTGGTTATAATGATTTACAGTTAAATGAGTATTATAGAAATATAGATCCTGCAGCTACAAACTTCTTAAAGTTATTTAAGGTTGAAATACCGGATATTTTTGATAATACTGTTGAAGGTTGGACTGAGAATGACTTTATTAAACATACGATGCCAAATGATAACTTTGAAGAAACTAATTTATTTAATTTAAGTTATTTTATTACTGATAAAGAAGGAAATAATATTCTAAATTATTCATTAGATGAGATTATTATAAAATTACAAGGTTTAAAATATTGGTTAAAGAAAAATATTATTCCTTTAACACATAAAATACTTGATATAACTGGTAATGCTTATTTTGTAGGTGGTAATCAGATACAACATAGATTACATGATTTAAGAATTGTTAATATTTATGATAATATGACTCCTATTACGTTTAAATTGAATGAGGCTTATCTTATGCCAGTAAATAGTGGTTCTACTGTTTATAATTGTGTTTTAGATTTTTATACTATTATACCAGATGTTGGTGCAGATAAAACAAAAACTGGATTAGTTGTGCCACCAAAACCATTTAATGGAAAATCATTGGTTTTACCTGACTACTTTACTGTTAAAATTAGAACTTATAAAACTTATAAGGAATGGGCACCATTTAATACTTATGATTTAGGTGATAGAGTAACATATTATGGTAAGTTATATGAATCTGCAACTTCATCAAATAAAATTAATTCTCCAAGAGAGTATGAATTGGTTACTCCTTGGGTTTCTGGTGATACTTATGATTTAACAAGTCTTGTAACTTATAATAGAGATACTTATGTTTTTACTAAAGGTGCGACTGTATCAACTGTTACTCCTTTTGTTGATACTTTTAATTGGGATAAACTTACTAAATGGAAAGAGATTGATTGGTCACCAGTTCAAACTATTTCAGAGTTTAGATCCGGTGATAATTTATTACCATTTAATTTTACATTAGATTCGAATATTGATCCATTTGTAACTGTAGAGGTTATTTCTGATAATGGATATGGATGTGTTTATAATGATAAGAAGAACTATGAAATAAGAGGTTTAAAAGACTTAACTTTACCTTATCGAGATATTGAACCAGTTGGACCATTTGAACCGATTATATTGAATACGATTGAACCAACTGTTCGACCGACAAAGAGTCAATTGAATCTTGATATAATTGGTACTATAGACACAATTATTGAATTACCATAAAAATAAAACCCTTAGATTTCTCTAAGGGTTTTTATTATTTTACTTCTTCAAAGTCAATCTCTAATTGTTGTTTATTTTCAACTGAAACATTTTCATCAAAACAAGCAACCCAGTCTTGAATATCTGCTGCTAAGTTTTTACCGATTGTATCATAGTAGTTGAAAACTTTACTAACTGCACCAATTCTTTTAAGAATTTCTGAGAAAGTATAAGTATCTTTAGTCAATCCTTTTACTTTATGTTCTGCAATTAAGTGATAGATATAGGTTATTTCTGTTGCATTTACTAAAAATGCGAATGAATCAGTATCATTATTAAAAATTTTACTATCCTCTCTCATTGTTCCTAATACTTCTGTTAATTCAATTGCAATAAATACAGTATTAATATCATATTCTAGTTTACCTTGAATTAAATCACTTAAATATTTCCATTGTGTTCTATTTAAGTTAAAGTTATATCTTGTTGATTTTAGAGCATTTGTATAATCCGTCCAAAGTTGTTGTGCATCTTTATAAAGATTATCTTTTTCTAAATCAGTTTTATTCTCACCATTGTTATTTTTAGTAAAGTCTAATACTGCTTGATATTTAGCATCTAAGTTATTTTCAAACTCTTCATTGATATTTCTGTAGTCAATATCATTTTCTGTGAAAATAACACTTGGTTTAACTACGTTTGTTTGTATATCTGACATATTTATTTAATTATTTTTATACGATGAAATCGTTATCTTGATCTTCTTTTTGTTCAACAAAAAGTGCTTCAACTTGGTTAGCTCTACTAACTTTTTCAACTCCGTATTTTACTACGATTGATGAGAATGTATTAAAGTCAGTTCCTACTAGTTTAATTTTACCACTTTCTAAATTCATGTTGATTTTATCAATTTCTTGTTCAATTAGAATTGTTCTTGATTCTTCATCAAATGCATCCATTAAATCTTCATTGATAGTAACTTTCAAATCTTTTTTAAGAACAAATGCGTAATCATCTGCAATCTTAGCGATTTTAATAAGTTGTTTTTGTTTTTTTACTCCGATAAATTGGAAGTCAATTTGTACCGGAAATGTTTTTTTATTAAAAACATCAAAAAAATCATTTACAGTATCTTCCGATAGCTCATAAAAATTATCCATATTATATTTTATATTTTTATATTATAAAAAATAATGTGAAAAAGTTTTACTTATCTGAATAAAAAATAAGCCATAGTACTTAGAACTACTATACTTGGTATAACTTTATAATAAATATTATTATAAAGTTTAGGTGTTTCAATTAGTGAAAAACCAATTACAATTAAATAAGAGTATTTATCTACCTTTTTAATCTCATAAGTTCTAAAAAGTTCCATTAAACCTTTTGTATTTAATAGTTTTGATACTTCAAATACATATTCTCTGATATAAGTTTCTGATATTCTATCAATATCCGATTTTTTTAGTGAATAAGCTTCCCCAATTAACTCTTCTGGAACATTTAAAACTGTGTACAATCTTTGTGCATTATCTACTCTGATATTTAAAGATCTTTCAAGTTCTATCTTATTTTGTTTAACTATTCTTTTGTAGTTTAAAAATAGTTTTAATTTTTTAAAAAATGATATTTTATTCATAAATATTTATATTACTTTTTTTCAAAAAGTTTATTGACTACTTTGCTCGGCATTTGCCGAACTTCTACCTTTAGCCTCAATATATTCATCAATACCACTTGTTGATTGATTTATATTGGATAATAATTTTATAATCACATCAAGTTGTTGTTGAGTATCACCATATTTTGATCCAGGTTTGGCAGTACCTGCTTTTGTAGCTACTGCACCTGCTTTTTTATCTCCAACTGATGGTCTCTTATCTTTTTCGTTATCAACATCTAATAGTTTACTAAATACACTTGCTTTATCTTCAAGTGTTTGCATCATATCTTCAAATGCGTTTTGGTTTAATGCTGCCAGAACTGCTAGATTTCCAGTTAGTCTTCTTATTAAATTAACCTTAGTACCATCAATTGATTGTAGTGCACCACCAAATTTCTTTAAAGCAACTGCCAATTTATCATACGCACCTGCTATTTTAATCATTCCACGTGCTGCCTGTGAAATAGGATCCATACCAACTAAAGATTTAATTCCACTTAACACACCCATTCCAGTTATACTATTTGCTAAATTTACATAGTCTAATACATTTTTAGATACATTACTCATATAATTAGGATCAATAGTTTTAGAGAAGTATTTACTACCTGAAGCTAAAGTTTTTGCAACACCTAACATTGATAAGGCAATTATATTAGTTTTTACAACTTGATTTAATTTTGCATCTGCTGCAATTTTACTTATATCTATAAACCCAGTTATTGAAGAGTTAACTCCATCAATCCATTTTTGAGTTGGATATGAGTTCCAAACTGATTTATCAACCACTGCAAATAGTTGTGCTACTCCAACAATTGCAAGTGATATGGCACCTATTCCATAAACCATGTCATTAACTGCACTTTTGTTAGATTTCCAAAAACCACTACCTTTCATAAATTCAAATATTGGTGCAAATGCTTGTAACGAAGCTCCAACATTTTCACCCCATTCTTTAGAAGGAACTTTTGTTAAATCAAATTTTGCAATATTTGTACCAAACTTATCTGCGGCTGCTATTATACCATCTGATATAGTAAGTATCGCACTCTTCATGTCTTCTGCCGAAACATTAGATCCAAAGAAACCAGTATCCATAAGTGCTGCATATACTGGTGAGAATGCACTAATTGCAGTACCAACACCCTCTGCCCATTCTTTTGTTGGTCCATTTTTAAATGCTACTTTTACTCCTGCAAAGTATGTTGCTGCATCTACAATACCTTGAGATACAGTTCTTATTGCTTTTGCAAAATCTTCTGGTCCAACCCCTCCACCAAATAAACTCATTATTTTATTGGCCACTAACATAGCATAAACTGGAGAAAAAGCACCTAATGCTAGTGCTATACCTTCTGCCCATTTTTTAGTAGGTCCTCCTGTATAATTACCTTTTCTTAGAACGAATGAAGTATCAACTATGGTTTGTGCTATTAGTAAGACAGCTTCTCCTCCTGCTTTTAATGCAATCATTCCTAATCCAAGAGTACCTAATATAAATGTACCAAGTCCTCCCATTGCTAGTCCAAATGCAGTCATACTTAGTCCTACACTGAATGACCATTCATAAGATGGAAATTTATCGTATTTACCTAAACCAAGAATGTGTGAAGTTGCTACAATAGTACCTGCAACTAACATGACTGCTAACGCACCAATTGCAAGTGCGGCTAACCCTAAACCACCTGTTTCCATTATTAAGGCACCTAATACCAATGCTGCACCACCAAATGCAATAAGTGATAATCCAACACCAAGTGCCCATTTCCAATCAGGATATTTATCATATTTTCCTAGTGCTAATATATGTGAAGAAATTGCAATGGCTCCTGCAATTAGTATAACTCCTACTACACCAAGTGCTAAGTCTGCTATAGGCATTTTACCCATAAGCATAACTGCCGGTGTCATTAGTAGTGTTACGATCGCCAAAGTCGCTCCAAGTAAAAGTATTTTAAGAATTAACATAAATGATAGATCTGCGGTGTTTTGTAATATTATAGAAGATAAAGCAATCGCAGTGGCTAGAGCAACTAATACTAATGGAATTAAATATATCTTACCTTTTCCTAGGAATTTTTCAATTACTACAATACCAATTGCAAGTTTATCCATAAAATATGACATTAAAGCAAAAACTAGTGCAATTCCTAATACTGTTAAGAACTGCCAAAATCCGATAGGTTGTACATATGATAAAATCCAGGATGATACAGTAATTGCTGCTGCAATACCAACTAAAACTAATAATAAATCTGTTGCTTTAACACCAGTCCTTTTAAATGCAACAACACCAATTGCGATTTTATCCATATTAAAAGCAATAATTGCAAACATTGCCGCAATTAGGATACCCGTTATCGCTTGTCCAAATGACATTGGTTTAATAAATGCAAGTATAAAGGAAGATGCAGTAATTGCTAGTGCTATACCAACTAAAACTTTTACTAACTCGAATGTACTTATATTAAGAGATTGAAATAAAACTACACCTAATGCAATTTTATGTAGATTGAATGAAATAACTGCAAACATTGCGGCTATTAATATAGCAGTAATTGATTGTCCGAGTGTCATTGGTTTAATAAATGCCAGTATAAAGGAAGACGCAGTAATTGCTAGTGATATGGCAACTAAAGATTTTACTAACTGGAATGGACTAACATTTAGTTTTCCAAATATAATTGATGCGATGAATATATTCTCTAAGTAGTTTGAAAGTACTGCAAACATTGCGGCAATTAATACCGCAGTTAATAGTTGTGTGAATCCAATTGGTTCTATAAATGCCATTATCCAAGAAGCCATTGTAACTGCAACTGCCATCATTACAATAACTAATGATGCGTTAAATGCTTCTTTTATGGATATATTTAGTTTTGCTATTTTTTCAAATGCAATTGCCATTAAGACTACGGCTAAACTTAAACCAACTACTGATAAGAAGTCTATCTTACCAACTAGTTTAAATGCTAGACCAATTGCTAATACTGCCACTGCAATTAATAAAATTGTGGTGACTCCTTTTTTAATTTGACTTTGTTTTTTTTCATCTTCACCTGACTCTTCGAAAAGTCCAGTTTTCTTATCATTTTCTTTCTTTTTCTGCATTGAAAGAATCGTATTCTGTTGGGCAAGAATCTTTGTTGTATCTGCTTTAATAGATTTTAAACTAACATTTATTTCAGTTAATTGTTTTGAAAAGTCACCACTTTGTAACGCATTTGTAGTTGTAGTATTGCTAGTACCCTTTTTATCAAGGGCTTGTGCAATCATTTCAAGTGATTCTGATAGATTATTTAAAGCATCTAATAACTGTTTATCCATAAAAGTATATATTAAAAATCTTAATCCTTTTAACATTTTATCTATTTTTTACTATAATAAAAAATAATATATAACTTATAAAATAAATCGTATGGAAATGGGACTAAAAAAGACTTTGAAGTACTATATTCTCGGTGAATCTCTTAAAGAAATTGAGGCCAATCGTATTTTGGATAAAATTTCTAAAAAGAAGTCACTTTCTGATAGAGAAAAAAGATTCTTGGAATTGTATAATCACAAATCAGAAGAAAACAAAGACCATATGTATTTGTCTAAAAATACAACCTGTGAAAGAGTTAAAACTTTAATTGATAGTGGTAAGTCGGTAATATGTGATTTACACGATAGAAATGGTAAAATTGGTTTACCAATTATAGCTATAGATAATACTCATACAGATGATTATTGTAATATACTTATGAGAGGAAATGAAACATATAAATTAGAGGATAGATTTTTGTATAATTTAATTTATAATCAAAAATCGAATAAGTATTCACTTCAGGAACAAGGTGAGTATTATGAAAAAATAAATCATGATAATGATTAAAAGATTTGACGACTTTATAAATGAGGTAAGTGGTACAGAATTAGTAGGAAAAGAAATGGGTACTGGATTTGGTACTACAGAATTAGGTAATAATACTATAAGTTCTGATGATACTTCAATACTTTATAGTGATTTAGATGGTAATTTTTATACAATGGATGAGTATAATCAATTGTATCAAGATTATTTAAAATTAGGTGGTGGTCCATTAAATGGATTTAACAAAGAAAACCTAGAAAAAATGATTGTTTTTTTACAAGAGAAACAATAATTACAATATATAATAAATTGATAAAAAAACAGAAATCAAGTTATGAGTAGATTAGTTACCTTAAATGGTATTAATAATGAAGAAGTATTAAACTCTTTATTTAGTCAAGAGATATCTATTATAGAAGATATTCAAGGAAGTAAGATTTGGGTTAATTGGAATGGTAAAGAATTCATAATTAAAACAAAGTCTATTTCAAGTGAGCCAATCAATCTTATCGATTTGGCAATGCAGAATTATTATAACCCTGCAATTAATTACTTTAACTCTTTAGATAATAGAGTTAAAAGTTTATTAAATAAAAAATGGTGGTTTTGTTTTGAGTATTTTCCAGACGAACAACCTGCAAATATTCAATATTCAAGAGTTCCTAAAAATAACTTAGTTTTAACTGCTATAAACAAGTCAGGTAAGTATGAGTTTTTTTTAGAGGAATTAGATGAGTATGCTAGATTATTTGATGTTGAGATTATACCTGTAATTTTTCAGGGTAAATTAACTGATAAAATGATTGAGGCAATCAAATACTTTTTAAATACAAGTGAAGAAGATTTAGAATATATTTTCGGAGAAAAGTCATTTACATTTTTCTTTTATAAAATTTTAAATCCACTTTCGGACGGATCATTCTTAATGGATGAAGACTTCCAAAAGAATATTGAGAAACTTATTATAAGAAGTAGTGATAGTGATATGTCATTTGAGTTACTAAATCCATTATATTCAAGACTAAGTGAGAATAATGATACTGAGTTTGTTGAGATCTACACTTTGATTTTAATAAATTTCTTAAACTTTTGTCAATCAGTTGATTTAACAGACTTGAAGTTAAAAGGACAAACAAAAGATGAGATTTATATTTATTTAATTTGCAAACTTTACAATATTTATATTGGAGAAGTAAAACAAGACTTATTGGACTTTGATTTTGTAGTACCTGATTTCTTTGATAAAGATAAATTTAAAATTAATACTGAGTTAATTAAAAATAAAGTAACTAAAGAATATTTATCAGAATCTGATAAATTAGAATATATCTTTAAAGTTATCTTAGGTTCATTTAGTAAGAAAAGAAAGAAAGCAATTGGTATATTCACGGATAATACAGTAAAATTATTCAATAAGTTTATTGATGATATAGATGATCACATTGGAACTTACTTAAAACGAGTAAGTGAAATTGAATTAACAAGAGCAGGGTTACTAGACTTTGGTGATTTCTTTGATATTCAATATGATGTTGATGGAGAAGGTCAAGTTTATCCAGATGTTTACTCTGAGTTTGAAAAAGGAGTATCAAATGATAAAAAGAAAAAGGGAAAAGGTGGTTTTGAACCAATTTCCTCAAAACAAGAACCTACTAAATAGTAGGTTTTTCTGTAAAATATAAAATACAATGAACGAAATAAATTTAAAAATGACAACAGTTAATGTTGAAACAAAAACAAGAAAAATTAAATGTGATTGGTCTACAGAGTTAGTAAAAGATCTAAATTCTTTTCACAATCTTGATGTTGAGACAGAACTAGAAAAACTTCTGGCTAATGAACTTAAAGTAGCGACCAGAAAACAAAATAGAAAGAAAAAAATTGAAAATTTAACGAAACATACTTGCTAATTTTGATATAAAAACTATGTATATTGAAAACACAATTATTAACTTAGATACCTCTGAAAACGTAGCAAAACGTATAGATGAGAAATTATTCTCACTTCAATTTTTACCAGAATGTTTGTATGGAATATCAACTATAAAGTCATTAGAATTTGATGGTGTTAAACTTAAAACAAACTATCTAATTGATATAGTACATAATTTAATTTTAAAGTATTATTTTAAGAAAGAAAATAGATTTGCATTAAATGCAACTATCTTAAAAGATAAGTATGGTTATCTTTATAACTATTACATAAACTATTTAGTGAGTAATGGTACTTTGGTTCTAAAAACAAACTACCAAAACGGTGTTACTTCACGAATTTATGCTTTAGATGAGAATATATTTGTTGAAAAAATAAAAAGATATAAGAATTTTGATAGGGTACTGTTAAAGAAGTATAAACATAAGTTTATTGATATGATACATATTGATGATACTTCTAAATCAAGTTTAATTGAACCTTTGGTAAAAGAGAAATTAGTTTCGGACTTATTTAGTGTTAAAATTGAGTATGACAGAGCAATATTCTTCTTAGATTCTTTAAAACACCAAGATATAGACATTTATAATAGAAATATTTACTCGGTTGATTGTATAAACGATAAACACATATTTTATCATTTTGATGCTTATGGTAGAATGCACACTAACTATACTATTTTGAAATCATTTATTAGAAAGAATTGTTTACTAATAGATGATGAGGAAACTTGTGAGATTGATATACAAAATAGTCAACCTCTTTTCCTAACTAAATTAATAGATACTAATATGGTTGATCAAAGAGAGTTTGAATTATTTAGACATCTAACAATTACTGGTACATATTATCAATATGTTATGAGTCAATTAGGAGAAACTGACAAAAAGAAAGTTAAAGAAATGACCTATAAAGTTCTTTTTGGTAGAAATATTGGTTCGAGTAAGGTAGATAAACAATTTAAAAAAATATTTCCTACAATACATCAATTTATAAAAACGTATAAAAAAGAAAATGGTGATTACCGAGTTTTGGCTTACGATCTCCAAAAAGCAGAATCAAATTTAATTTTCAATACTGTGATAAAAAAAGTAATGAGGTTTTATCCAGAGATAAAATTGATAACAATACACGATAGTATCATTATTCCTAAAAAATATCGTGACGAAGTTAATCAAATTTTTGAAATAGAATTAAAAAGAGAGTTTAACATAAACTAAAAATAATATATAAGATATGAAAACATTTTACCTAAGAACGAGAAAATCAAAAGAGATTATTATCAAAACTCAATGTTATTCAATTGAACAAGCGATTGAGTATTTCTCAGAAGTTAAAAGACTTCCAAAAAAAGATTTAGTAAGTATATTTCTTATTACAGAATCTAAAAAATAATATATAATTTGTGAATTTAGAGAATCCAAATATATCCTATCTTATATTATCATCTGACGGTTTAGATGATATGACATCAGTTCTTTATGCTAAAGATTATCAGATACTTCCTTTGCAGACTTATTATAAGGAATCTTTTGATAATTCTGCTATGGGATATAGTGATGTAGATAATGATACTTTAAGAAAAGATGTTATTTTTTTACTAAATCACTTTCATCAAGAATCTGCAATTATTAAATATAAAGGTGAGAAATCACCAAGAAGAATATATAGAACCGGTGCTGAGAAGTTATTGGAAATAAATATGTTTAATACTGATTCTGACAATATCTCTTATTTATATAGAGGACTTTCATTCTCTTTTGTTGAATCTAAAAGATACTGGATACCAAAAAGTAAGGATGATTTCAAAGTTGGTATGATTGTAGAGTATTTTAACAATAATCAATGGTCTCAAAAAGTTGTTGAGAATCCTAATGATGAATGGGAACGAATGTATAAACTTCTTTTAAAATATGATAAAGTTAGAGTTCAGTCTATGAATTAAAAAACCTCTCAAATTGAGAGGTTTTTCTATTTTACATAGAACCACATTATTTTATTTTTAAAGTTCGGTGTTTCTTTCATAAAGTATTTATCTTCATCTAGTGATTTCACTACAAAAAGTCCGTCTTCATTAGTTCCTGACAAATCTGCTCTTAAAACAATGAACTTATCTTTTGAAACTAATTCAGATTCAATTAAAGTATAAGTTTGTGCTCTAACAAGTTGTTTATCTACATCAAAATATTTTGATATAGTTTCTGGATGTGCTAATATAGTAGTTCCTGGACCACGTCTATTTGTCATTGCGATATAATTTCCACACATAACTAATTTAGATATAATTTTTCTTTGACTATATCCGTAGTTTTCTTCATCTGTTTTATCAGGATCATTAGTTAGAGTTAAATCAAATGATGACATTCCATTTTTTAAAACAGGTTGTCCTTGTGTAAAGTTTTCCATATAGTTTATTAGATCTCTGTGTAAATCTTCATATGATGTAAAGTGTGTTGCTTGTACATTCATAGAAAATATCTTTACTCCTATAACTGGTATTGAACTTTCATCAATTTTTGGTAAATCAACTCTATTATCCCAAGCAGATTCTTCTTTTTCACCGGTCATTATATCAATGGCTAATTCACGATTTTGTGCTTTTGCTTTTAATTGGTCTTCGAGTGTATTTTCTTCTACATAATCTAAATAAGATATAGTAGCACGTGAACCATTATGTTGTTTCTCTGAGAAATTACATAAGTATTTAATTTCATTTTTAATATCTCTCATTTTATAAAGTAACTTTTAGTCTTTCTTCTAAAGGAAGTAATTTTCTTTTATTCCAAGTTTGCTGATCGACTTGCCACTTTAAATGATATTGTTGATCTGCTTGATCTGGTTTTCTTAATCCTGCTGAGTGATGAACGTGTAGAAATTGAATTCCATCGTGATAACCATTTACTAAAAGTCCTAAATCTCTACAGTTTAGAAAAAGTTCATTATCTGAAAACATATGATTATAGGCGGGATGATAAATTACTTTGTTTAGTTTTTTCAAACAACCATAATTCATAAGAGGAATTGTTATACAAGGATCAATCATATTGGAAGAATCTTCTAATTGATAACCATCTGGTACAAATACACATCCATCATTGTCTTTGAGTTTATTTATAAGATAAGTGTCCCAACTATTTGGTGGTAAAAAGTCATCTGATGCAAAAACTACTATATCAGAATCATTTTCACATTCTAAATTAGAACTTAGAACATATGATGGATAACAAACTCCTATTTTATCTGTTTTAACAACAATAACTTCAACTGGATAATCTTTTAAAAACTCTTTATGTTCTTCCCAGTTTACTGCAACGATAGTTCTTATATTTTCTTTATTATCTGCACTTTCCATCCATTTCTGGTGAAAGTGTTTAAATTGTGTTGGTCTAATTGTACACCAAAGTATATTTACCATTATGTTAATTTTCTATTTTTATCTCCGATTGATGGTCTAATTGAATCGATATATTCCATCAATTTATCTTTAGTTATATTTACATAGTTGTTATAGATTTGTAAGTTTCTATAATACCATTGTTGTTCAGGTTGAACCCTGTTGTGATATAAGTGGTAACAATTATTATCATTTTCTTTCCATTTTAAAAAATGTTTTA
>Ga0181344_1000358_pt1 | contig 18468 bp, 13 predicted proteins | sample Su13VDMLBDD_FD_130098 | JGI IMG/M metagenome (GOLD analysis project Ga0181344, IMG submission 130098) | Freshwater viral communities from Lake Michigan, USA - Su13.VD.MLB.D.D | ecosystem: Environmental > Aquatic > Freshwater > Lake | place: USA: Michigan | collected 2013-07-15
ACCGGTTCAATCATTCCGTTGACCAAAATATTCACGGATTCCGATGGCGACGATTGGTTCCAATACACCAACCCGTTGATGATGCCATCCAAACGAGCCATCGCCGCAGAAGTGGCGACCAGGTTTGTGGAAATGAACATGACCAAAGACCAATTGAAAACGATGGTCGAAGCCATGAAAAAATCCGCCAACGCCGGCAACATCGTTGAAATGTTCCATTTGTTGGCCGAAATCGAATGGCGGTTGGAATTCATTGGCGAAGAATCAACATTGATGGAATTGGCCGCGTGTTATTATGTTTTGAATGGAGAAAACGAAACGGAATTCAACGACGTTTTCAAACAGAAAAAAATTGATAAGTTGAACCAAAATCCATTGGTCCGCGATTTTTTTGTCCAAAGGGCGTTGGAATCCACAATCAAATTTTCGGAATTATCGTCGGACGATATCCGCGAATTTTTGAAGGTCAGCGCCCAGGAAAACGAAAGGTTCAACCGCATTTTGCAAACGCTGAAATTGGACGGTACATTGACGACATCAATTTCACGAACCAAATCATTTGCGAAAACAAAGTCACCGAAATGAAGGCGTTGGAATCTTTGTCGGTTGATGAATACTACCAAACAATTTCAACGTTCTTCAGGATTCAAGATGAACGGAATGAACAAACGGAAAAAATGAAATAAGCATGGCAACAGAGGTCAACAATATATTGTTCAAATTGCAAGCGGACACCGCCCAACTACGGAGCGAATTCGCCAAATTGAACACGGGAATCCAAGGCATCCAAACCAATACCAAGGCCGCAGAATCCGGATTGAAGGGTTTGAAAACAACCATCGCCGGAGCCGCCGCCGCGTTTGGCGGATTGTCCATTGCCGGGGCGTCGGTTGATTTCGCAAAGGGCGCCATCAAAGCCGTCGCGGATTATGAATCCGTTCAAATATCATTGGAAACGTTTTTGGGTTCGGCAACAGCCGCCAAAGATTTGTTCAAAGAATTGGAACAATTCAGCATCAAAACACCGTTCACGCCCGAACAAGTGAACAACGCCGCCAAATCACTGTTGGCGTTTGGTGAACCGGTCGAAGGGTTACAAACGACACTTTCGCGCATTGGTGACGTCGCATCCGCCACCGGTAAGGATTTCAACGAATTGTCGGTCATCTACGGCAAAGCCCGTGTTCAGGGAACCTTATTCGCTGAAGACATCAACCAATTGACGGAGGCCGGCGTTCCGGTCATTCAATTGTTCGCGGACCAATTGGGCGTTTCCGCCAGTGAGGTGAAAAAATTGGGTTCCGAGGGGAAAATATCATTCGCCAATTTGGAGCAAGCGTTTTCAACGTTGACATCCGAGGGCGGACGATTTTTCGGATTGACGGATAAATTGAGCCAATCAACCGCCGGGCGATTGTCGACATTGGAAGGCAATTGGACGGAGTTACAACGAACCGTTGGTGAGGGCGTGTTACCAATATTCGAAACGTTAACCGACGCCGCGTTTGCGTTGATTGCAGGATTGCAACGTTTACCATCGTTCATTGAAGAAAACCGCCGAACATTTATTTTGTTGGCCGGGGCGATTGGAGTGTATTTGACAATTCAAAACGCGGCGGCGATTGCCCAATTGCGCTATGAAATTGGATTCAAACGATTGTTGATTCAAGAACAATTATCGGTCGCCGCCCAAAAATTGCGGGCGTTTTGGACCGGAGCAACAACAACAGTCACCAATTTATTGACCGGAGCCACAACGGCGTCGGCGGTTGCGACCAGAGGCGCGACCATCGCCACCCAAGCGTTCAACGCCGCATTGAAGTTGAATCCAATTGGTTTGGTCATTGGGGCCATCACCGCGTTGTTGTTGTTGTTTTCGGACTACATTTTCGCGACGGATGAAGCGGTTGCCGCCACTGAAGAATTGACCGCATCACAAAAGGCGGTCAACGAGGTGAACGCCATCGCCAATGAACAAATCGCAAAGGAAACCGGAGAATTGAATTCGTTGTTTGCAAGCCTGAAGAACACCAACGCCGGAAGCGCCGAACGCGCGAGGTTGATTGATGAAATCAATGGCAAATATGGAACGACGTTGAAAAATTTGACGGATGAAAAGGCGTTCGTTGAACAATTAGATGTTGCCTACAAAAATTTGGTGACGCAAATTCAAAACAAAGCAAGGGCCGAAGCCAAACAGACAGTTTTAACGAAACTTTATGCGGACCAAGCAAGGGCGGCGGATTTTTTGGCCAATTCAACCGGCAATTTGGCGAAGGAAGCCGCAACAGGAAATCAAAACATTTTGGATTTCATCAACACCCTGGTTCCATCACAACAGGAAGCCGTTAACAAGTTAATTCCGTTATATCAACAATTGCAGTTGGCAACAGAAAACGCCAAAGCCGGACAGGAAGGCGCGACGGATGAAATCAAACGTTTGAACGCCGAAATTGTAAAATTCGGAGGCGTTGAATTGATTGGGGGCGCGTTCACCACATTGACCGAAAAGGAACAACAGGCGTTGGATGAATTAAACAAATCATTTTTGACAACGACCGAAGATGAATTGGAAGCATTGGAAGAACAAAACGCCGTTCGCGACAAATTCATCACATCGTTCGATTTTTTCTTGCAACAATACACCGACAGTTCGAACGCGTTGGATGCGGTCAACAAAGAATTCGTGATTGACCCGTTCAAAAATTCAAACGCAACAGCCGTCAACGCAAACGCGACAAAGGCCGCCGACAATTTAAAAAAGGCCATCAACGATTTGTCAAACACCCTTGCAAAGGAAATCGCCAAACAACAATTGGAATTGAAATTCCAACCACAGTTGGCAGACGACCCGAAAACATTCCGGGACCGATTGAACCGCATTGAAGTTGAAACGGCCAAATCATTGGAGGCGTTCAACGCCGAAATGGACCAACGCGAACAACAGGCCAAAGCGGATGGAACGTTCACGGCCAACGCGTTGAAGTTTGCCGAAATTCGGGCCAATGGTGAAAAGATAATCCGAGGCGAAGCGCAAACAGCCATCACCAAATTGACCGTTGACGCGGAAACCGAACGAAACAATTTCATTGCCCAAGCCGCGCAAACCAACGCGGATTTGGTATTGCAACAACAATTGGACGCGGTTCGTGAATTGGAATCCGAGCGTTCACAATTGATTCAACAGTTGTCAGAAACCCAAAACGCTGAAGAACGGAACGCCATCAAATTGAAATTGAACGACAATTTGCAGGCAATACGCGAAGCCAATAAAAAGGCCGAACAATTGGAGTTGGCCGGAATTGAAACCAGACGTGTGGCCGCCGTGAACGCTGAAGGCGTGACCGCCGACGAAATCACGGCCATAAACGCCCAAGCCGAATTGGACATTTACAACACGGCCAAAAAATATTCCGACGCCCGCAAAAAATTGAATGGTGAGGAAGTTGATTCCGAGGCCGCGAATGCAGAAAAACGAAAAAAGCAAATCGAGGACGCGCAACAACAATTGATTGACGCGACCAAAGCCGCCGTGAATCAATTCATTGACGCCCAAATTCAACAGACGGACGCATTGATTGACCAACAGCAAAAACGCGTTGACGCCGCCCGTGACATTGCGGAAAACGGAAACGCCGAATTGTTGGAATTGGAACAAAAACGTTTGGACGATTTGACCAGACAACGCCAAAAATATGTCGAGGCGCAACAGGCATTGACATTGATTGAAATTGCCGCCAATTCAGCGTTGGCAATTGCAAAGGCCGCCGCCGCAGGGAATGGAGTGGCGACCGCGTTGACGGTTGCCGCCGCCGTGGTTGCATTGGCCGCAGGATTTGCACAGGCGCGCGCACAAGCACAGGCCGCCGCATCATTCGCCGTCGGAGGTTACACGGGCGATGGCGGAAAATATCAACCCGCCGGTATTGTGCACAAAGGCGAATTCGTAATCACCAAAGAAAAAACGCAAAAATATCGTCCAATTTTGGAGGCCATCCATGCCGGACGAAATCCAATGTTGGTCAAAGGTTTTTCCGATGGCATGATGGCCGTCCAAAACAAATCCATGGAATCGAAATTGGAGCGAATCGAAAAGGCCATCAAAGGCCAACGCGGTTTGGAATTGTCCATCGATGAACGCGGAATCAATGGCATCGTTTCGCGTTTGTCTTACAAACAACAGAGAATCAAAAACGCGGCGCGATGAAATCACCGATTGTCATAAAATTAAACGGAACAGTCATCACCGGGCGGATTGATGGCGTTGAACAATTCAACGTCACATGGCGCGAAAACGATGACGATGGCGGATTGGCCAAATCTTATTCGTCCGAATTGCGTTTTTACGATGACGGTTATTCAATTTTGAAAAGTCTGTTGATTGATGACCCGAATGGATTTATCAACGAGGTTGATGTTCAAATCTTTGACGAATGTTGTGGACGGTTGGTTTTTGATGGATTGATTTCCGGAAGTTCAATTGATTGGTGTGACCCGGAATGTTGGATTTCCGCGAGTGTGGTTGAAAAAAAAGAGGCTTTGAATTGCGTCAAATCAACGCTAATCACCGACGACCATGATGGTTTTTTGGACCAGGCGCAAAAAAAATTGAGATATTGCGTTGAACCGCGTCCGGAGTTTCTTTATGTTATTTTGTTTTACATCTACGGCGCAATAAATCTTTTGATTGCGATTGTCACCCTTGGAACGTCCGAAATATTCGGATTCATGGACAATTTCAAAGCGCGCATGATTCAATGCAATTGGTATCACCCGACGCCATTAGTTCGTGACTACATTCAAAACGTTTGTCGCAAATGCGGGTTGACATTCCAATCGTCCATTTTGAATGACCCTGGTTCACCTTATTTCGATTTGTTGTTGTTTTCGGCGCCGGTGCAAAAGGGTTATAAACCGAGCGAATCGGAAGCCAAATTGATTTCGCAGAATGTCCCAATTGAAACGTTGGACACATTATTCACCCGCCATTTGAATTCGATTTTTAACGCGAGATATTGGATTGTTGGCAACACATTGGTTTTTGAACGCAAAGATTTTTTCAGCAACACAACCCAATGGATTGATTCCGAACAATTGTTGAATGATGGCAGAATCGTTGACAACCAAATTTGTTTTTCATGGATTGACAAACCACAAAAGGCGTTCGCCATTTACAAATATTCGATGGACGCGTTTGACATCACATCGAACGAAGCCGGCGGACGATACGAGGACATAGTTGAATGGAATTCGCCGCCATCCGACAGGCAAAAGGACGCGTTGGAATTGACATTGGCGTCATCCAAATCACGTTTCCGCAATGACGCCGCCGGTCCGGATGTTTTGTTGGAGGCCGTCCAAATGAATTTCCTGTTTTTGATAACGTCATTCGGTTTCATCCAATCAACCAATGGAAATTTGTTGATGGCCAACCATACGGCGTCCAACTACAAATTCATCATTTGGAATGCAGGCAGTGGAAACGATTTCGCGCGCGCAAATTTCAACTATTCAACAACATTCACCGGCGGATTGGTCAATCGTCCATATTGGACACCAGGCGTGGCGGACCCGTTTATTTTGCCGGGCGCGGTCGTTCCCCCTGAAAATTTGTACAATTATCCAATGACGTTCAACGAGGACAACGAAAACAATTTGTACACGTTGTTTCATTACATCGACAATCCGAGGTTACCGGGAACCAGGTTGTTCAATTTCAATTTCACGTTTTCTTTCGATTGCGGGCAATTCGACGCCATTGATTTTTCAAAGTCTGTAAGAATCCGCGTTGGGAATTCCGTTAAATTTGGGGAAATCAAAGAACTACAAATTGATTTTGTGAAACGGACCATTGGCGTTTCCGGAATCGTTTAAAAATAAACAGAATGCCAAACAGAATTGAAATCATTGACGGCCTTTATGTTGACGGCAATTTGAACCGTCTGTTGTGTTGCGCCGGTGATGGATGCGGAACAAATGTTTCGACGTTCCAAAACACACATGGTTCGGATTTGAATGTTGTCAGTTTTTTGATTGACACAACCGGTTCGGGCGTCACGGTGACATTGACGGCCATTGATGGGTTGCCACCGTCGTTTCCATTTTTGGTTCCTAATGGCGGAACATTTACGATGGAATTTGAGGTTTGTTGGGACGGCGTGACGTCGCCATTGGGTCCATGGATTGGTCGATTTGATACGTTCGAACATGCACCGGACACACCTTATTCGTTCGACATGGTTTGCACAGATTCAAGTTATTTGGATTGGTCAACCTTATCATTGGATTTCGTTGACGCCCCGGTTGGCGTTCCAACCACACAAACAATTTTCGCCAATCAATCGATGTTGTTTTCGTCACTTTATCCGTTGACGATTTCCGGATGTACGGGCGTGACAATCACCCCAAATCCGATGGTCATCACCCAAGGCGTCGGAACATCATTTGACGTCACATGGACGCCGGCAACAGTTGGAGAAACGTTGTCATGTTCGATTGATGACGATTGCGGCGGTTCGTTTACGTTGACCGGAAATTCGGTTGCATTGGAGTGTGAAAACTGTTTGTGTTGCGTGGACATCACCGTCAAAACCGAGAACGGATATTTGCCGGATGTTTCGGGTTTATGCAATGACGGGAATTTGTATTCGACCGCGTCATTTTTGGAGCGAAAAACGGTTGTGTTTTCCCTGGTTTATCCATCCGGAATCAATTCCCAATGGCAATTGCAGTTCAACCCCGGTTTGTTTTTGAGGTTGTGTGATTCGCCATTTGTTCCCGGTCAATTGTTGCCGGCAGGTTACACAATCACATATCTTCAAAGTTTCATGCCGGATGGCGTGGCGCAACCAATGTCATTGACCGGAACCGCAGGAAACGCGGCAAACCGTAAAAATTGGGAATGTACATTCACGCCATTGAACGCCGCATTGGGAACGTTCCAAATTGAGTTGACGTTTTTCAATCTTCAGGATTTGGAAAATTTCATCACGCCAACATCATGGGACAATTTGGGCAAATTAACGCGCAACACGATTTCAGCGCCAACAGATTGGACCAATTCAACGCCGTCGGTTTATAACGCCAACAAAGTGATTTCCGGGGCGGTCATGGTTGTGGACCCCAATGTTTTGGATGAAAATTTCAATTTCACGCGTTGTCAGTTTGTAAGTTGCGCCAATTACACGGCGCGTTTTTATGACCTTGGATTGTACAATCAACCATCCGAGTTTTTGAACCCAACATGGGAATTGTCGCGCAACATTGGACCCGTGACCGGATTGTCCACATTGGAGAAAACAAACGTTCGTTTCAAAATCACCATTCCGGGAATATATGGAGCCGGTGAACCGGTTTGCATTTATCACCTGTTTGACGTGACCAATTTTGACAACACGGTTGATTTTTTAACGTCATCCGATTCATCGCGTTTCCGCGTGGCGGGTTATGGCGGAACGGGCGTGTTGGACAATCATTTGGTTCGTCCTGGTTCGGTCGCCAATGTTTCGGGTGAATGGTTTTTCAATTTGTACGTTGGAACGACCGTCAACCCGTCGTCACGTTACCGCATGGCCGCCATCGTTTACGATAGCGATGGAACCATGGTCAACACGTTTTTGTCAAATGAATGGCGCGTTCAAACCATTCCGGATTTCGATTGCGATTGCGAATTGGACATCAATTCAACATTCCAACAATATTGGCAGAACACCGCCGCGAACGCGTTCCAACCGAGCGCCAAAGAACGAATTGGCCAAACGTTGAACATTGACGGCGGACCGTTCGTTGACTGTTTGGAAAATTGGGGATACACAGGCGATTGGAGGGATTTGATTGGATTCGTTCGGTTGAACATATACAAACGCCAAACGGGTTTCCCAAATCCGCCACAAACAACGTTTTTCCAATACGAAACACATATTTCATCGCGCGACGTTGGATTCGCCGGGAATTTCAACAACCAGAACAACATGATTGTTTTGGACAATACAACGGGCGGATTGGACGTGACGATTTCAAATCGCCGCGTTCGTTGGCAGAACATTCCTTTCAATTCCGGAATCGTTCAAACAGCCAACACCGCGTCATATATGAACCGAGTTTCCGCCGGGGCCATGTCGTCAACGTACATCGCCACAGCCGGCGCCGTCGATTCATGGATTGGATACGATGTGTTTTTTGAATATACCATCACATTCAATTTGGCGCCAATTACGGGTTCGCCATTCCTTTGGAACATCGTTCGGGCGTTTCCGGTCCGGGCCATTGATTTCGAACCATTTTCAGGGTTCGGAAATTATTTGAGCGACGTCGCCATTTATGGCCGAACATCATTGACCGGAGCATGGACGGAATTGGACGGCGAAATTTGTTTCAAAGATTTCGCGCAAATCCGTTTGGTTTACCAGGCGGACCGCGAAGGGAATTTCATATTTTTCGCAGAACCGGCGCCGTTTGGTTTGCCTGTATTGCAGGAAAACAACGAGGTTTCATCGCCACAGGCATTGACACAATTGACATCGCCATTGGTTGTGAGCATGGACACCGTTTTTGACCCGGCGTTGTTTACGGCTGAAGTGATTTTGGACGCGCAACAGATGACCGCAGACAATTATTTGTTTTGTGGTTATATCAGTACACCGGAGGCGCCGACAATATGTGAACGATTTGTTCAACATCGTCGAAATGGCGGAAGCGGCGTTGGCGTTCCGTCGGTTACGCAATACGGAATTGACTGTATTGTGAATTTCATTGGAACGAATTTTGGATATTTATGGATGTGGACGACGACAGGTTTTGAACCGAACCCAATTCCGGGCCAAACCTATGTTTTCGAATGGTCGTTCGCATCACCAACCACCGCAGTTTTGGAATTTTGGTTTGGCCAACATTCAAACGCCGGAACGCCAATCACATTGCCAATCGGTTCAACGTCCGGTTCACAATCGGTCGTTTGGGGCGCGTCAACGGCGGGCGCGTGGACAATGGTTAAACCAATTGGCCCGGTTATGACCAACACGGCAACATTTAGGATTGGCAACACATTATGTCCATAATTTGAATTATCTTTGAAACATGGAATTGTTCAATTCATATGCCATCGGAAATTCGCTTTTTTGTGATTCAACAACGGCGCCAACGTTTCCCGAACCCAATTCACGGGTTCTTTGTACGGAGTTGGAAAACTTTTGCGCGGTTGGATGCGGTTCGTTAGGCGTGGACAATGGATTGATTTTGTGTTCCACATTAGATTCGTGGAATTGTAATTTGTGCGCGAATGACGTTCCATTTTGGATTCCATTCGAAACCGGTGACACATTCGATTTTCAATTTCAACAGCCAAACAAACTTTCTGTTGGATGTGAAAACGGATGGTTGCCGTCAGATTTGTTAAGCCCGACCAATTACGCGTTCGCAACATTTGAAATCCGTTCATGTTGCAGTGATACGCCGTTGGAGGTTACAAACGAAATATTCGCCGCCATTGCGCCGGAACATTACGTTGGATTTTTCAATTCAACAGATTATTCCGGGAATGTGACCCAACAATCCATTCAACAAATCCGTTTTGATTTGAACGCGATTGCCACATATTTGGTTGGCGAAGGTTTGGAACCATGCTTTTATTTCAAATTCACGTTCACCGGTTCGCGTGAATGTTTGGGAGAATCGGAAATTGAACAATCATTTTATTCCGAGCCATTCAAAATGATTCCATGTTCGGACGGAGAAAAAACACAATTGGTTGAATCCATATATCCGCGAACGGATTGTTTCGGTTCGTATTATGGAACCAATTTCGAACCGGGAATGGGCGGTTCACAGCCATTCCAATATTCAAACAGAATCCGCGTCCCTGGTTCATTTGAACGAACCAATTTCACCATCACCAAAGAAACGATTGGGGCAACATTGCGGACAACCGCCGCGCAATATTGCGAAACCTGGTTGATGAGGACGGCGAATGTTCCGGAGGTTTACACCAAATATTTGGTCAACCTGTTGACCGGACGTGACGTGTATGTCAACGGAACCGAATATCAAATCCAAGGCGACATCGCCAAAAACAACGAAACGGGTTCACAATGGTTTTTGGAAATCAATTTCGAACGTTGTGAATGCGACAAACCATTGACGTGTGAATGATAACGATTGAAAACATATCGACCGCGTTGTCGAGCGAACAATATAAACCGAAAAATTGGGACCATTGGAACCAGGTTCGGACAACAATGTTCATCCATACACGGGGAAAAAACCCCGGTGAAATTTTGACGTCACGTCGTCCCAACGAGGACCCCGACGTTCAAAAGTATCGTTTGAGCATTTACGAACCAATCACCAAAGGTTCCATGAACCGGGCGATTGATAAGTTGTTCCGGATATTCCAAAACGCCAATTTTTCAATTTCCGTTTCCGACGAATTGAATACATATTTGACAGAACGGAAATTTGATGGCCAATATTTTTATTCGTATATCCAAAAATTTGTGGTTCGCCGCATGATTGAGGACCCGAACGGATGGTTGGTTTGGATTCCGGTTGGCGAAGGGTTGACCAATCCATCGGTCAAAGTTGACGTGGAACCCCTGTTGATTATGTCCGACCACATCAAAGTTTTGGAACCAGGACTTTTGACATGGCGTTCACCGGATGAATTTTCAAACATCATGGTGAACGGCAAATTGCAACAGACCGGCGCCGTTTTTTATTCATTGACGGACACCGAGTTTTTGAAACATACCCAGGTCGGACAATCCATTGACAAAAAATTTGAAACGGTTGTCATATACCAACACAACATTGGAGCGATTCCGGGCGTGATATTGGGCGGCGATTTGACGGATGAAAACTTTTTTGATTCCTATTTTTCCGCGTTCGTTCCATTTGCCAATGAAGCCATTCGCCAATACAGCGATTGGACCGCAGTGATGACCACATCCGCGTTTCCGTATCGCGAGGAAATTGCAGAAAATTGCAATGGTAAGGGTTGCCGCGATGGTATTGTGTACAATCACGAATCCGAGGAACATGAAACGTGTGGCATTTGCAAAGGAACCGGACGCGTGATTTCACGTTCGCCATTTGGCGTTTTTTTGCGTGAAAAATCAAATCCGGCGTTGGGCGTCGATGGTGATGTCAACGGGCCAATGATTCGTTTCATTTCGCCGGATGTGAGCATCATTGAATATTCGGGACAGGCATGGCAAACCCTTTTGAAAAAGGCTGAAGAATCGTTGCATTTGAACGTGATTGACGAAAGTCAATCCGGAGTGGCCAAAATGATTGACCGCGAAGATTCGTTTTCGCAGTTGACCAAAATTTCCAACAACATATTTGACGAAATCATTTTCAAATCGTTGTTGTTCATTGAAAAATATCGGAATGTCAACGAGCCAATGAACCCGGTCATCACCAAGCCAATTTCGTTTTCGATGAAAACCGAAGACGATTTGATTGATGAATTGAACAAGTTGACAGACAAAAACGCCCCAATTGCGTTTCTGGTTGAATCAACCAAAGATTTGGCCCGCAAACGTTTTTCAGGCAACAAATCCGTTTCGCGTATGGTTGAAGTGTTGGTGAGTTATGACCCAATTTTCCATTTGAACACAAAGGACAAACAAATGTTGTTGGCGGCGGGTTCCATCAAACGTGACGATTTGATTCGTTCGTTGTTTGCTTACAAAACATTGATTGGAGTGACCGCAGAATTCGGAACCGAATTTTTGGAAAAACCATTGGGCGAAATATTCGCAGAATTGGACCGCAGAATCCAACCAACGATTGATTCGTATGTCACCGCCCAATTGATTCAAACCGCGTAAACAAACCACATGGAATTCGATGACAAAGTCATTGCCATAATCCGCAAACAGGACAAAACCGTTTCCGCAGCGAATCAAACTTTTTTTGATTCATTGCCGGCAACAGAACAACGGATTTTCGCGGCGTTGTCCAAACACGTCCAAAAGTTTTCGAGCGATGGTGAACGTTTTGTGTTCGATGACGGGAATGTCCTGTTGACCAACCAGGTCGAAAAAATCATTTTGGAAGCCATTCAGGGTTCCACATATCCAAAGGATGTCAACGGGTTTTTGCGGAATTTTGAAACCATCAAAGAGTTTAGTTTTGAAATCCATCGCGACATAAATGATGTCACCAACAGTGAATTCCGGAAAATTATTGACCCGGTGCAAAGAAATATTGTCGAAGAAACGTTGACAGGATTAACCGGCGCCGGAATGTCAACAAATTTCATGGCGCCAATCCGCACGGGAATATTCCAAAACATCGTCGCGGGTTCAACAAAAGCAGATTTGGAAGCGTATTTGAGGCGCTACATTTTGGGAACGCCGGAGGTTGACGGGACGTTGTCTCGCTACGTCAAACAGGTCAGCCGGGACGCGTTGAATCAATTTGATGGGCAGGTGAACGCGAAGATTGCGAACGAATTTGGATTGGACGCATACAGATACGTTGGTTCATTGATTGAAGATTCACGGCCACAATGTCGCCGTTGGGTTGCAATGGGCGTGATTCAGACAAAGGATTTGCCGGATGAAATCGCATGGATGAACGCCAATGGCACCGGAGCCATTCCGGGAACATCGCCGGAAACGTTTTCCATCTACCGGGGCGGATACAATTGTCGCCATTCGGCCATTCCATTCAAATTGACCAAATCACAACGGGAAAAGTTAAATTTGACCGAAGAAAAACAACAGATTGAAAAATCGGTTGAACGCGCAAGCGCTGAAATCGGAACACCGAGAGCGTCAAAAGACATCAAAAATTTGTATTCATATATAAGTAAAAAAACGCCGCAAGAATTAGTTGGATTGCCCGGATTGCCGGAAATTCTTTTTGAATATTCAGACAATGGACGTGTTTTTTTGACAAACGGAGATAGTTTTTATGTGCCAAATCCGGGAAAAGCCGGTTTTGTACAATTGGGTTTTTCAAACAAAAGATATGAAGACAACAAAGCCGGAAAATTAAAAGTGGCAATCCATGAATTCGCACATCGGACACATACAGAAAGAAAAAAAATTTTTGAAAATAAGGTTGATGGACGAACTCAATCAATTGACATGGACCCAGGAACGGAAAAATATTGGAAAAAAAGCGTCAAAGCATTTGACGAAAAAATTGAAGAATTCAAAAATTCGGAAAAAAGCGCGGAACCATTATTTTTGATTGCAAAGTATAAAAAGAAATTTCCACAGTACACAATAGATGAATTGGCAGAATTTGCGGGTTCATATTCCGACACAATTATGGCCGTTTCGAAAACACAGTTTGGAAGCGGACACAGTTATCCATATATGAGAGATTATGACGGAGGCCGTTCAAAAATGGAATGGTTCGCACATTCTTTTGAAAATTATTTTCAAGGGAATCCAATTTTTCAATCGGAATTTCCGGAATTGTATGAAATCATGAATGATTATGTATATGAGGAAATTGTTTTGCCGTACACACCAAAAGACTTATTAAACTAATGCCAACAACAGCCACATTTGAAAAAACATTATTTGCATACTTGACAAAATTTCCATTGGCTGAAAATCCAATGATTTGGTTTGATGTTGTCGGTTTCGCATCATTATTCAAATACATGGAAACGTCCATTGCAAATGGACAACCATTGGAATTTCAAACCAGGGAAGAAAATATTTTGGACGGATACATCGTGAAAATGGGTGGACAAGAAATTTGAAGAAAATGGAATTGAACAAACATTTGGAATTGAATGGTTTGAATCGTCATTGACCGGCAAACAATTGGCAGAATTGAAATAAATTGTATATTTGACCAAAGAAATCACAAATGACCCAAAAAATCCGCATTCAGAACGTCAAAACGGGCAAAATTGCCGAGGTGACACAATTCGCATGGAACACCCTTAAAAAGGGCGGCAAATCGAAATTCTATGAAATATTGAACAAACCATCCGAGCCGGTCAAATTCAGCGCCCCAACAATCACCAAACCGGTTGTCGTTGAACCAACCGTTGAACAATCGGAACCAGAGGTTGACGACCAGGACGACGCGATTGACGAAATCGAATCCAATGGCGTGGAATCCAAGCCGGTGAAAAAAGGACGTAAACCAAAAAATTAACAGACCATGACCAACATTGAAAAATTTTTGAAGAAAATTGGCGTTCCATCCGAGGCCATTACAAAGTTGAACGGCGATGACCAGGAATTGAATGTCGATGACATCGCCGCAGAATTCCAAAACATCCAACGCGACGTTTTGAAAAACAATCCGGATTTCATCGGTTCCGTTCGCGGCGAAGTAAAAGGAACCGAACTTTCGAAGATTGAACAAAAAATCAAAAAAACGTTTGGTTTATCCGCTGAAGATGTAAAGGACAAAAAATTCGACGACATCATTGGAATCGCGTTTGATAAGATGACCAAAACGGCGGGCGCCGGCGCTGAAGAATTGCAAACGAGATTGATTGAGTTGACCAACGAGAACAAACGTCTGGTTGATGAAATCATTCCGGCAAAGGAAAACGAAGCCAAACAGGCCATCAAATCATTCAAACGCGAATCGTTCATCCAATCCGCCATCGCCAAACGTTCGTTGATTGTTTCGGCGGATGTCGTCAAACCCGCCGTTCAAAGTTATTTGGAATCCAATTTCAATGTTGACGTTGATGACAACGGCGAATTGGTTGTCAAGACCAAAAATAATTTGAACCCGTTGAACAACGATGGAACGAAAATCGTTACCTTTGACGAAATATTGGACGGCCATTTGTCGACGTTGGGCGTGATTAAACAATCCAACGGAGGCCAAACGCCACCCAAACCAGGCAATGGAGCGCCAACGCCATCACCGGTTCCAAATGGAGCCGAACCGGCCAAATATCAATTGGCAGGAATGGCAAAGGCCCAAGCGAACGCCGCATCATTGCAGACAATGAAGGTATTCGGAAACGAATCCAAATAAACCGGGCCGTCGGGCCGTAAACGAATCACCGGGTTGATGGCGAACCATAAACGCCAACCGGGGAACCGACCCAAATTCGGAAATGACCGCCAACACGGCGACCATTTTTGCGTTTGGGTTTTTTGTTGCCCAAAAAATCACATCAAAAAATCAATTTAAAAAATTAAAAAAAATGGCATTTACACAGGGACTTTGTCAAAAATTGCAAACCGATTTGAACGCGGTTGCCGGGATGAACGCACCCGCATTGAAGCGTGACCGCGTCGGATATTTGGACGCGTTGATGTCTGAAGAAAACCGCATGGGTTTTGAAGCGATTCCAATTCCAACAAATGGAAAAAATCGTTCGGTTCAGGTAAATTACATTCAGCGTGGAAACGCGGATTCTGTTAATCTAACATGTACCGCATCATGTGATACGGACCAGGAAATTTCACCGCTTGAAACAATCGTTTCAATCACCGAGTGCATCGAAACCAAAGGAATGTTGTTTTCAGAAGACCAGATGCGAAAACTTTGTGAGGCGGACGCGGTTTATGTTTCCAACGTTATCATGGCGCAAATGAACGCGATGAACACGGCGTTGAACAACCAATTGTTGGCGGAACAATCAACAAACTTTGGAAAATTCAGCGATGGAACAACCCAAAAGGACATCCAATTGTTTGAGGCGACATCCAACGCACCGCGCGGAATTGCGGCGGCCCAAATCCGTCACGAATACGATTTGACCGGTGCATCCGGAGCGCCAATGATAATTGGCGGCGGAAACTTTGATTTGTACGCGAAAACGCAACAGATTGCGTGTTGCAATTCATCAACCGGAATGGATTTGAGCCGTTGGACGGATTATCGTTATTATAACGACCGTTTCGTTGATACTGTTATCGGAGCGAACGAATTCATCGTATTGGCACCGGGCGCGGTTCAACTGTTGACATGGAACAAATACGTTGGCGATTATGCAAAGCGAAACGACGTGTTCGAACATGGCACCATCACCGACCCATTCACCGGTTTGACATACGATTTAAAGGTTCACTATGACGATTGTGCCGACCAATGGTCAATCAAACTCCAATTGAATTGGGGCTTGTTCTTTATTCCGGCGAACGCGTTTGGCGTTGACGATTTGAACAACGGCGTGAATTATACATTCCATTTTGCGGATTGTTCAACAATTGTTGGTTGCGACTAATTCAAAAAAACTAATTTAAAAAAGTAAGAAAATGGCATTATGTACATCAGCATGCGCGCCGGCATTACCGCCCGCGCCATCATTGGGTTGCGGCGTGGCAACCCGAAACGGCGGAATTTCGAAATTGGCGTTTATCAAATGCGATTACACGTTTGACGATGTTGGCGACCGCGACGAATGGATTGCGGCGATTGCATCCGGCGACGTTGTTTTGACCGGTTTGATTTTGGGCCAAAAGGCAAAAGGAACGTTCACCAAAAAACGCGTTTCATCTTGCAGTCCTGAATCAATCGTTGGCGGCGAAAAATCCGTGACGTTCCAAGATTACAACGGCGACCCGGACGATTGTACCGATATCACATTTTACAATCAAATCCAATTGAACGCCCCGTTGTATCAATTCGGATACTACACATGTGACGGATACTTTTATGGACCAATCACATCGTTCACGATGGAGGTTGACCAGGTTATCGAGGACAACAACACCGGTTCAATCTACTTTGATGGAACCGTGAGTTGGAACGCCGTGACCATGCCATGTGGCGTGGCCGTGAATTTGGATGGAATCTAATTCGGTCCAATGTTGAGTCATAAAAAGCCCGACCAACGTTCGTTGGTTGGGTTTTTTTTTTAACTTTGAAAAAAATAAAAAACCATGGCGTTTGTTTTTGACAATTGTTTGATTCCACAAGGTAGCGGAACGAATTTGATGTATGGTGATTGTTGTTGTGAATTCAATTGCACAGTCACAACAACCGAGGCCGTTGTTTTGGATTCATTGACGGGCGGATTTGTGAATGAATTATTTGTGTTGTCATCAGCGCCAAAAATTTACATTGGCGCCGTTTTACAAACTTTTCCGTTGGTATTGGCCGCAAATGACACATTTGAAATTCAAATGGAAATTTGCGCGTCCGGAGCCGAAAACGATGACACATTGAAATTGACATTTATTGATGAATTTGTCAATCAAACCGATTTCAACTTTGATTTTTTGGCAATTGATTTGTCAACGTCTGTCAGTCCAACGTCATTTGGATTTGGGAACGTCAATGTTGGTCAAACCAAAACATTGGAATTTCAAATTGAAAACCCAACAATCGGATGTTGTTATGGATACAATATTTCAACAACATGTCCGGAATTTGTTATCACTCCGGACGTTTCAAACACCATTTGTCCGGGTGAAAAACAAACCGGTTTCAAATTAGATTGGATTCCGTCCGCAGTTGGTCCAATTGATTGCACCATCACAGTAACGACCGATTGTCAAACGTTTGATTTTCCCGTCACAGGAAATGCCATAACGCCACCCGAACCACCGTCCGGAGGCGGAAACCCGGTTTCGCCAAAACGAACCGTTGTCGATTGTCCAACGTCCGATTGTCGATTGGCAAATCCACAACCAGGATTCGCGCAAACCACCAAAAATTCCATCAACCAAATTTCACGTGTAACGCGTCCAAAAGGGGGCGCCGGGCGTGGAACAAACTTTCGATAAAAATGATATACCACCGCGAAAAAATCGAACAATCGGCGGACATTCTACATTCTGCCGTTGTCACATTATACAAAGCCATTCCGCCACATGATGTTTTCATCGTCGCCGCAGACGAAAAACACATTGACCGGATGAAACGAATGGAATCCGTCGCCAAATGCGCGTTTTCCAAACCATCATGGATTAAACAGGTGAACGAAAACAAAGGCGTGATTTTTACCATCACATCCGGAATGTTTCGCCGTAAAAATGACCGTCAAATCCGGGAGGCCATCGAATACACAAAGGCCGAAAACGAGGGTTTGACCGTTGACGTGATTGAGAATTCAAAATTTTCGGTTTTTTTCTTTGGCATAAAAACCAACAAAAAAACCAAAGATGTTGACGACGTTGAACCGGTTGAACCAATACAACCAGAACCGGAGCAATGAAACAACCATTCAAATATTTGATAATTCATTGCACCGCGACCAGAGAAGGACAAAACGTGACCCCGGATGACATCGTCCGTTGGCATACGTCACCGCCGCCGCAGGGGCGCGGATGGTCACGGGTTGGATATTCCGACATGATTTTGTTGGATGGAACGCGTAGAACGTTTGTCAAACATAATGGCGACAAATGGATTGATGACCGGGAAATCACTAATGGTGTCAAAGGCATCAATTCAATTTCACGTCACGTCGTTATTGTTGGCGGATTGTCAAAGGATGGTTCACGCGTCAAAAACACGTTGAACGACGCCCAATCACAAACATTGGCGTCCATCATTGACGAGGTCATCCGATATCAACCC
>Ga0181344_1000360_pt1 | contig 18435 bp, 14 predicted proteins | sample Su13VDMLBDD_FD_130098 | JGI IMG/M metagenome (GOLD analysis project Ga0181344, IMG submission 130098) | Freshwater viral communities from Lake Michigan, USA - Su13.VD.MLB.D.D | ecosystem: Environmental > Aquatic > Freshwater > Lake | place: USA: Michigan | collected 2013-07-15
GAGCTGCCCAACTTGTTCGCGAGTCTCATAGAACTCAGACGTACGGCGTGTACCGATGGGGTCATACGCGTAGTTGCTGACGAGTGCCCACTTGTGCAATGGTCGGTCCATGCGTGTGGGGTTGAGCAGGCTGTCTGTGAACAGCGTTGCGGTCGCAGCAGTTGAGCCGAGGTAGCCACGCAGTGCGTTGTCCACCATGATTGGGGAGACTTCCACGCCCACGGTGTTCTTTGCAAAGTCTGCAATGGCAATGGCCAACTCGCTTGTGTTGGAGCCACGGCGCATGCTTGGCACCATGCCTTTTTGGTGGATACCTTCCAGCTCACGGCCGGTCAGGAACGAGTGGTTTGTCCATGCCTCAAGCAATGGCTTCGCAGCCTGTGGGATTGGCACAGTGCGGCCCACGTATTGCTCAAAGATGTAGGCAGCGGCGGTACGCACCGCTTCAAATGCCTCTTGCTCCTCTGGTGTCCCTTGGCGGCGCATGTACTCGACAGCGCGTTCGGGAATGACCTTGAACAAGGCACCCAATTCGGTAGGTACTGGCAGTTTGACGCCGTTGCCGAGAACCCAGTTGCCGTCACGCGTACGCAGGTCCATCTCATTGTAGTCGTCATCATCGCTCTTGCCCATCGCGTACAAGGTGCTCAATGCCAGCACAGTGGCGGCACGGTTCCAGAACATCTTACGGGCTTCGGCGCGGTTGATGGAAGAACTCGAGTCTGCACCAGATGCGGCGCGGTAGAGCACATCCATACCTTGAATGTAGGCGTTGAAGAACGGAATGGTCGTGACCATCGCACCTACGAAATCGCTTGCGCCACGGCGGCGGAAGTTGATGAATTCACGGGCACGGGTCTGTGCCAACAACGCATCGTTGGTCTCTTTGATGGTCTGGTCGTAGATAGCCTTACGCACAGCCAAGTCGGATGCGCGGGTGATACCTTCGAGTCGGTGCAGGAGTTCCTTGACCTTGCCGCGTGGCTTGTAGCCGAGGTCGGCCAGCAGGGACACAGCAGGCTTGCCTTGTTGGAAGTCGAACTCGCCAGTAAGGCCCAGGGCACCAAACTCTTTGACGTATGGGTGCTGAATGCCGCGCAGCTCTGCCAATGCCAGCTTGGGGAAGTTGGTCAAGGACATGCGAATCAAGGCAGTTGGGCTCTTCACGCCCGAAGTCATAATCGCGCGCTGCACGTCATCCGTTACCTGCTTCAAGGCAAAGGGAGGCATGGCCGTCACAGTGGTACGCAAGATGTTTGAGAACGCGCCCAGACCTTGCAGCCACTTGGCTTTCGGTGGGTTCAAGTCCTTGAACGCCATCACGTCATACTTGGTCGGCAGTTGGAAGTATTGCAGTTCGCCGCCGACATAGGCACCCACGGTGTTGTCCTTGCCTTGCGTTGTGTTGCCGAGGAACTTGGCTTGGCCAATGTCTTCCAAGCTGCGCAGGGTGTTGATGGTGGCATCGGTCTTAGTGACTTGGCCAACCATCCAGCCGAGGGTGTTGATGTAGTTGTCGAACACGTTGCCCACTGGGCGGTTGATGGAGCCCACCAACTCAGGCAGCTTGCCAACCTGTGCGATACCCTTGCCGGAAATCTTCTTGACCTTGTTGAACTTCTCAGCAAAGTCTTCGATGCGGTCGAACGGCACATAGCCCACGACTTCTTTCCATTGCTTACCTTCTTCTGGGGTCAAGCGGCCCACTTTAATCATGTGGTCCACCAAGGCGATACGTGGCTTGTCCATGAGTTCGCTCAGGGCTTGCAAGTCCTTGTCGGCCTTGTACTCAGCCACCAGCAAGTCGATCTGTTCGTCAGCAGTTTTGGACGATTTGGGGTCGAGCTTGTGGATGACGAAGTCGGTACCCTGCGTCTTGTTTGCATCGCGCATTGCGTCGAGACGCACAGCTTCCAAAACACGGCTGGCCATGTTGTTGGCGCGCTCGAAAGAGTAGCCGTTCTTGTTGCCCCACTTGGTCAGAGCGTCATAGACTTGTGCAGGAGCGTTGATGCCCTTGCCAGCCTCAGAGCGGTACAGGCCGGTGTCTTTGTCTTTGACCAGCGTACCGGTTTGGAAGTACTCCAGCAGCAGTTTGCTGTAGTCCTGTGCCTGACGGAATAAGCCCATTGGGTTGAGTTTGCCGAGGCTGTTTCGCACTGCCCCGTTGAAGTCTTTGGACAGGCGGCTCTCGACCGTGGCAGCCACGTCGGCCACTTGGGTACGGGCTTTGGTGAGGGTGTCAACATCGCCCTGTGCTTGGAAACCTTCAATCAAACGCTTAAGGGCTGACTTTTGCTGCACGTCCAGCGGACCCATAGAGTCGATCAGATTCTCAGCGTCATAGGAGAGCGAGAAAGACGACTTTTCGCTTGGGGCAAGTGATGGGCTTGCTGCGCCGCCTGTGCCATTTCGGCTCAACCACGTATCCGCACTGCCAGGGCCCATGCTGTCCAAGAACTTTGCAACCGATGCGGCTGGTGGATACTTGCGGCCTGTAATCAACGCGACGAAATCGCGCATCTTCTGCGCAACACTGGAGAAGAACTTCTCGGTGATGCTTACTGGCTTCTCGGAGGTAGATGCCCAGCGTGCGGTGTTGTCTGCAAACCACTCCGCGAATGAAGTCCAATAAGCGCCCATTCGTTCGGCGGTTCTACTCTCTGGGACAGACAGCATTTGCGTTTCGGCGGTCTCACGGCTGCGCAACATCTGCACCAACTCGCGGCCGGTCTTACCTTTGGTGGATTGCAGCCATGCTTCATACTCTTTCTGGATGGCAGCCTTGGTTTCGGGGGAAGCGTTGTTGAACGCAATCTGCTCAATGGCGTGGCCAAGTTCGTGCGAGATCACCTCGATCGACTTGTTCTCACTCATGCCGGGCTTGAACGAAATGTAGAAGTCAGTCTTGTTAGGTCCGTACACGCGCACAGACCCTTCTTCCTCTTTCGTGTCGCCAGCAGTTAAGACAGACGCATACTCGCGATACAGTTTGTATTTGTCGATGCCGCCAGGCGCTTGTACGTCTTCGGGGTGAACTAAGAACACACGAACGCCGTCAAGCCCCATAGACTGCATGAGGTTTTGCAGATACCCAACGTAGCGTGGGTCTACATTTTCGCTACCGACCACATTGCCTTTTGCGCCAGCGAACGGGCCTTCTGGGTGCTTGCCAGCTTTCTTGCTCTCTTCAAATACAGCGTCGCGACGGGCTTTGCGCAGCTCTTCAATCTGCTCGGCAGTAATCCACTTTTCCTTGAACTTGTCGGAGTCAAAGCGCTCACTGTCGATGTCAAAGTTAGCAATAGTCGTAGGGGTCGAAGCCACGTATACGTACTGACCAAGCGCATTGTGCTTACGGACTAGCGCGATTTTGTCGTTGCCGTAGATGGTGGTGCGTTGTGCGTTGTCGTGCTTCGCAGACCACTGTGGAGCATCCTTCTTGCGCGCGGCCAACTCCATTTGGCGTTCGTCTTTTTCCGCCTTGGTTTCTGTTGGTTGCTCCGCAGTGGGCGTACGCTGTGCCTCGCGCTTGGCGTTGTCCTTGGACATGGGGAACAGGGTGCCTTGGGTACCAAACTGCTCAGTCTTGCCGATGCGCGGTGCCTTGTTGGCAGGGGCTTCCTCCTTGCTTTCGCCGAGGATGTCGAATGGGGACTTCAGCTTCAAGACGCGGTCCATCACGCCTTGCCAGTCTTTGTCGGCTTGTGCTTCTTCCTCGCTGCGTTTGGCAGCGGCTGCGGTCTTGGCAACAGCGGGCTTGGTTTCTTCCGCCTTTGGTGCAGTGACGCCCTTTTCAACGCCTTTTGGCTTGGGCCCCTTGGCGTAGGTCTTGTCCACTGCCTCCAATGCGAGGCGCATCTCTTCGGCTTCCTTCTTGCGCTGCGCGGCTTCCTCTACAGTCTCAGTAGCGACAGCAGGAGTTTGTGCTTGAGGCGCTTTGGCAACGGTAGCCGGTATAGCAGGCTTAACAGCCGGCGCATTTAGTGCACTCGGCTGTTTGACAAGAGCATTGTCTCCCGTGCCAGCAGGCTGCTCAGAAGGTACCAATCCGAGTCCGACAGGTTTTGCAGGTGCTGCGGCGGTTGGTGCGGCGGGGGCTGGTCGAGGGGCGACCACTCGGGTTCCGGTAGGCTTACCAGATACTCCCACGCTTGGCTTACTTCCTCGGGGCTGAGCGACCGGCTCAATTGCAGGTTCTTCGGCTGTCTGGACATTTGGGGCCTCCTTGAATGCAGGAACTTCTGACGCTAGCAGCGTCTTCAACAGTTGGGCGCGTGGTGACTTGCCTTCAATCAGCAATGGGTCAGCGGCGACCATCGAGCGCACTTGTGAAAGAGTGCGGCCCGTAACATTTTTCTCAACCCACTGCTGCACAGGTTTCGGCAGAGGAATTGCCGTCATCATTACTTCTTCAGCAGAGATTGTTGGCTCAGGTTGGCCCGATGCAGTTGGCTGGCCTTCAGGCGTACGGCGCAAATTAAGCGGTAGCTGGCCGGCTTCTTCCAGTGCCTTGCGCTCGGCGGTGTCAGCCTTGACGGCAGCACGTTCGTCTTTGGCGCGCAGGGCTTCCAATTCAGCAGGTGTCTCAACCGTTTTAGGTGCGGGAGCTTCTTCTGTTTTGCCGCGCAGCAATGGCTCACCGCCAAACAGGTCGAGCTGCTCAGGCTCACGGATGGGCTGCGCTTCAAATTGCTTGTTGAACTGCTCGTCCAGGTGACGTTGCACATCTTCTGGTGTGGTGGCCACGGAGCCGTCAGGGAACACCACGGGGGTGAACGGCTGACTCATGCCGATCTGCAACGGCTCTTTTTCCGGGGCAGGGGCTTGCTTTGCGGCTTCGGCTGCCTGCTGCGCCTGTACTTGATCTTGGGCTTGACTGCGGTTTACAACCGAAGCAATGCTACCGATACCGCCACCGGTCAAACCAGCTAGGTACGCAGCTTCGCCGTACTCGTTGTATGCATCCTTGCCGGTCAATGGGAGCCCAGCTTGCGCGCGCTCCAAAACCTGCTGCGCAATCTCAACTGGAATCTCTGCGGTACCGCGCGCTGCGCCACGGGCGACTGTGCCGGACAATGAGCGTTCAGCGGCTTTTACAAGCTCCGATTGGGCCTTAGCGGTCATCAGGGCCGCATCGTCTGCAATACCCAGAATGCCTTTTACAACGCCCTTGCCGAGCGTGAATGCAGTTCCTGCACCTTCCAATGCTGCCTGTCCGGCCGCAGCGCCATAGGCTTTGGTGCGGTTGATATCCACCGGCTTGCCGGCGTCTAATTGTTCTTGTGCTTGGCGTTCGACGTTTGCGCCTGCAAATTGGGGTAAGAGGGCTAAGCCCGCGCCGGCCGCGCCGCCAAGACCAGCACCAATAGGGCCAAATGCGGCACCTGCCGTAGCACCTAGACGCGCACCGCCAGCCATAGCTGCTAAGTTGGCGCCTTGCCCTGCGAGGGCTTTAGGGAGTTGGGAGAGTGCTTCGCCGGCAGCAGGCAAGAGGCCGCGCTCGTCGTACGCTTTCTTCACTGCGGCAAAAGATGGTCCTTCGCCAGCAGCTTCGCTGATTTGTTGGCCGCGCTCAACGCCTTTAATAGCCGCCTCTTCCGGCGACACCAAACTCTCAAGTCCAGTGCGAGCGGAAGATACAAGCTGCTTTGCGCCGCGCTCAGCTTCTCCTAAGAACGTGGATTGTTTTGGTTGCTGAATAGGGGCTACCGTAGCCCCCGCCGACATACCCCTTGCAATCTCAGCCAGCCGACTGGCACCTTCTGTATCACCCGCAGCGTCTGCGTTTCTTAGTGCGGTCAGGACTTGGCTGAGTTCCATAAGTTAAGGTTTCTTTTGGTATTTGTCGATCAACGCCTGGTCAGCAGCAGAGAGTTTCGCTCCGCCAGGGGCTGGTGCCATTGTACTCACGCCAGCCATTTGTGCAATCTGAGCGTTAACCGCACCCAACTGTTCTTGCAGGGGGCCGACAACTTTCTTGTCGTATGGCGTCAGTTTGATTTGCGCTTGGATGCTAGCTTGCAAGGCTTTGAGTTCGGCCAACTGCTGCTTGTCGTCTATCTGACCACTACGGGCTGCGGCTGCAATCTTCTGCGCCTGAATTTGGGCGGCCGCCGCCACGTCTGTATGGTAGATGTTGGCCAATGAAGTCAGGCGGTTGCTTTCCGCAGTAGCCGCGGATTTTTGTTCTTCGCCAAACAACGTAGCTGCCTTACCAGCGGAGCCAACCTTTTCAGCACGGTCGGATTTGTTGAGGCCGCTGACCATCTCATACAGTTTCTGGCTATGGGCCATGTCGTCTGCACGTTGCTTTTCGATCTCGGATTGCGAAGCGCGTGCGCCCGAAGCAAAAGTCTCGCCGAGGTTGCTGCCACGGGCGTTAGTCAAGAACGAAATTAGGTTGTCGAACCCACGGTCCTTCAACTGGCCTTCGCGCTGCGCGCGCATTTGCGCGATCATTTCACGCTCTTCTTTGCCGCCGGGCGTATCCAAGCCAAACTGCTTGTTGATGTCTTGCACGGACTTAGCTGCGCCTTCGGCAGTGGGGGTTGCAATCTCTTTGCCCAACTGTTTTTGCAGCATGGCAGCAACGGACGAACCGCCCAAACCGGGGGCACCAGAGGGAGCAGGTTGGTTGATACCGCCAGGTGTAGCGCCAGGGGCTACAGGGGGGCGTGCGGCTGGTGGGCGCGCTACGGACGTAGGAGGCTGTTCTCCCGCACCCAACATGCCGACGTATGGACGGCCAGTACCGGTGGGTTTAGCTTGCATGGCAGCCTTAACGTCTGCCTCTGTGGGGGAGCTTTCTTCGGTTGTAGCTGCGTTACGCTCTACGGCATTGGCCATACGGTCGCCTTGCAGGGCGCGAGTGCGCATGTCAGAGAAGGGTGTCCAGCCGGGGGCGTCGCCTTGGCCGTTGTAGAACATGTTTCGGAGTAAGCTCACAGGCAAGGAAGCAACGTCAGCCGCAGCAGCTACCGGAGTAGATGCGTACAACAAGGCATTACCCAAACCAGCAGTACCTTCTTCGCGTTCTTCGCGGCGCTTGCGGTCGTATGGGGTTTCATATTTGTCTTCGACCTTGCTGCCGTCCTTGCCAGAAAAACCGATGATGCCGCCTTCGGCGAACTTCATAGCGGAGCCGGCATTGCCGCTAGTCAAACCACCACCAGACATTTGCACGGGGCCTTGCGGAGCAGGAGCGGCAGGTTGTGCCAAACCTTGAGGCATCATGGATGCCTGTTGCTGCATGGTGCCGACTTTTTGCTCGAGCTGAGACTTCACGCTTGGCATCTGGCCTTGCGCTGCGCCTTGAGCATTTGCATGCTGCTGCATCTCGGTTTCTTTTTGCTTCAACACACCGAGCGCAATGTACGGAGGAACTTCTGGGTTTGAGCCGTTGGCGTACTGCTGCAATAGCTGGATTGGCATCCCGCGCAAACGATCTTGGATTTGGATTAAGTTCATGTCGCGTCCTTATTTCGCTGGAGTTTGGCCGAGGTTTGATAACAAGCTGTAGAGCTGAGACAAACCACCAGTAGTGTTCAGCAAGCTGCCCAAGGCAGTGTTGTTTGCTGTGTTTGTAGCCGTGGCCAGAGGCAAGTTGGTCAACAAGCCTTGCTGGTACTGGGCCATCTTCAATGGGTAGTCGCGTTGCTCTTCAAACTGAGCTTTGTCGGCGGTTAGGCCGGCTTGCTCGATACCCTGCTGCGTAGCGCCTGCGGCACCCAAAGCGTTCAGGCTGTTGAGGCCGAACTGTGCGGATGCTTCGTTGGCAGATTGAGTGTTCTTGGCTTCAGTGTTGAACTGGTTCATCGCATTGTTGTACGCGGTGTTGTAGCCAGAGCCAATCAACTGCTGAGACTTGTCAAGCAAGTTGCGGTTTTGTTCGCCCATCAAGACCGCCTGACGGCCGCCGCCAAAGCCACCTTGGCCGGTCAACTTAGAAGCATCTGCCACGTTGGCGATCTGAGCCTGACGGCGCAGTTCAGCCAGTTGTGGGTCGAGCGAAGCCTGCAAGTACGGGTTCATGTACTGCTTGGCGGTGTCCGCGTTGAACGAGAAGTTTGTAGGGGTCAAGCCAGTCCGCGCCACTTGAGACAAGCCCGCAAATTGCTGTTGTTGCAAGTCAGAAGGGCCGGCAGTCAACTGGCCGGTATATGCCTGATACGGAGCTTGCGCAGCGGCAGCGCCTTGGCCTAACATGTTTGTGACGTAGTCGCCGGCCCATGGGGACAGGGTAGAGGAAGTAGAGCTACCGGCAGGGGTAGCGGCGGCAGTGGTGCCGCCCGTAGCAAATGCAACAGCGCCACCGGCGGCGTACTTCTTAGCGGCCAGGCCGCCGGGCATGAACTTGCTTGGGTTGATTTCCTTGCCTTGTTTCTTGGAGCCAGTGCGGGCTTGGCGAACCTTGTCCATCATGGCGTACAGGTGCTGTGCACCGGCATCAGAATTGCCGTTACCAAGGTGCGATACAACGTCAGCAGGGATAACAAACTCCCCGTGGCTGAGCTTGGCGGGCTGTTTGCCGTCGATGGACGTGTTGATCTTGTCGGCCATGCCGTCTGTTTTGCCTTGCAGGTATCGGCCACTTGCGAGTCCACCAACTGCCATATTTTGAGTTCCTTGTGCTTGAGGTACGGGCAGCATTGAAGCTACGCTAGATGCAGGGGCCCCTTGTGCGGGAGCGGCGCGGTTCGCCCATGGAGTAGCAAATGTGCCGGCGTATGGATTTGACCTAGCTTGTGATACGGGGGTTGCCGCGGCAATAGCGCGCGCAGTCGCATCAGACGCAGCTTGAGCAGGAGCCGCATTACCGGGCGCTACATATTGCATATCGGTAAAGTACTGGCGGCCTGCGCTACCGGGCACGCGATTTGCCTCGTTGTAGTGGATGGCAGAACGAATGCCTTCCAGCTTAGGGATAGAGCCTTTATAGCCCGTGCCGCTACCGCCGCCCGATGTAGAGTCCGCGCCCTTCATAGCAGTGTAGAGGCCAGCGAGGCCCGTCAACGCACCGGCGTTGTTTTTCACCATGTTGGCCAAGTCGGCCGCAGTGAAATTTCCGCCTGTTAGCTTGGTCAGGAACGAGCCAATGCCTGAGACCGGGTCGGAAGAAGATGCGGGGTCCTCGTAGTTTATGTAGTCGGGGTTGCCCGGCAGGGGGACACCATTGGAATCTACGGGGTAGCCAAGACGGTCGGTGTAGCTCCCTGAGCCTGGGTCCCAAATAGCAGAGTCACGGCCTGCGTCGATAACATCTTGCTCTGTTGGAGACGTATCAGACCAATCGGACTCTGAGCCCGTATCAATCTCGACCCACTCGTCATTTTCGTCGTAATAGCCTGCCATATTTAACCTCTTTTGAGAAGCGCAACCAAGTCGTCAATCGACCCGCCCCGCGCCATTTTAGTCGCCCCAGACACGTCTGTGGAGGAATTTTGTTTGAACGGATTGGTCTCCAGCGGAGCAGTCCAATCCAAGAACTGTGCTTCGGGGGCTACCTGTGATTGTGCCTGTTGCGTTTGGTCCTGCTGCCCGTTGCTGTCCATGGCGCTGAGCAAGCTCAAAATTCCCATTGCGTTTGTCTGGTCGGCGGCGCCTTTGACTAGTGCTTGGTTAACCGCAGGGAGTGGTTTTGTCGCAGTGGGTGTAGCAGTTGCGCGCGGCGCGGTTCGCTTTGCCCCAGAGCCAGACAGATAGGTGTACCAAGGGCGCTCTGTATCCGCACTTTCGCCAAGCAAATCAGCCCCCGACGTAGCTTCACCGGATACATCTAGGTACCCAAGGTCAACAACTTCTCCGCTAGGCGTTGTCCATGTCTTAGTGGCGGGGTCGTATTTGTACCCCTCCATGCTGGCCAAGTTGGTGCCAGAGGTGTCGTCAAGCGGAGCGGCAAGCGTACCCAACGGGTCATAGACGTATTTACCTGTGATCTCGTTGTAGTAACCACGAGTGTCTTTTGTGGCTTGGTCGTACGCAGAGTTGGCGGCCGTTAGCTGGCCATTCCAAATCATGCTATCCACTTGCTGTGGGGTCAGCTTGTAGGTCTCGCCGTTCTCATTGATGCCGATACCCGTGCCGTCGCCGTACAGGTGCACCTTGTCGCTGCCGACTTGCTGCCAATCGTTTGTAAAGCCACCTTGTGTGATGTAGAGGTCTTGCAGCTTTTGCTGGTTCTCTTTCCAGTTGGCATCGGTGATGCCTAGTTCTTTGGCGTCCACGCCAAGCTTGTCTAGCCCGTAGGCTTTCTCCCAATCGCCAGATTGCAAAGCGGTCTTGCGCTCCGCTTCTTGCGCGGCAAGGTCAGCAGCGGCTTGCTCGTTGATTTGTTTTTGCAGAGCATCAGCTTCCATCTTTAGCTGATCTTGGTACTTAACAGTGGTCTCACCTACATCTTTTACAAGCTCAGTTTGACTCGCGTTGAAGTTCGACAGCTCTGACTTAACTTGCTCGAGTGGTGCCACGTAGGCCTTGGTGTACTCAGTCTGCAAGGGCTGCAAAGCGTCCAAGGTGCTTGAGTACCCTGTCGACGCTTTATTGGCGGCATCGGCCGCATCAATTACTTTTTGGGAAAGCCCATTGACTGTCTTTGCGGCAGCATTGGCAGCATCGAACGCCGTTGTGTTGCTGTTGTCCGCTTCGTACAGCGCTTTGTTGTCGTTGTATGTCTTGTACGCAGTGTCAAATTCCGACTTTACCGTAGCGTAGGTATCGCGTGCCGTTATCGCCGCGGTGTACTCTTTTTGCGCTTGGGCTTGCAGCTCATCAATCCTGTTATTTACGAAGTAGTCATCTGCCGACTGTTTTAAGTCTTCGTACTTGTTCATCAGCGAAGTGCCGAGCTCGTTGTTCTTGTTAAGCTGGCCAAGCTTTCCTTGAAGCCCGGCAGAGATGGTGGTGGCAGCAATAGACTGACCAATAGCATCTGATACGCTCTTGCCTTGCAAGATAGCGCTTGTAGCGCGCGACACGGCTCCGGCAACCAACTTGTTGTCCGTCTGGGTAAAACCTTGCTTGGCCATTGACGCATTGACGTACGAACTCACCGCACCGGTAACGCCGCTTGCCAACACTTGGTCGAAAGAGCCCCCGCGCAGGGCGGTAGTAGCAGCGGTCGAAGACGAGCTTGCAACCACTTGGCGAATCATTGCCTGCTGCTCAGCGGAGAGAGCAGCGGCTTTAGCAGCGGTGCCCGCTTCAGACCCCGCGACCCCACCAATTTTTGCGCCGGCGTACGCAGTAGCAGCGTTGAGCGCAATGTCTTCCAGCTTACCGCCGTTGGCCGCAGATACAGACGCACTAGCAATTGCAGCGGCCGCAGCTTCCGATTCAACCAATGCGTATCCCTCTGGCCCTAGTGCCCAGGTCAAAGCAATCAACTCAATCGTCGGCAGGGGGTCTTCCAAAATGTTGTCGACTGTGGTGGTAACGCCATCTACAACAGACTGGCCTAAATCGCCTACGTCGTCGATTAAGTTTCCGGCTTCTTTTACGGGATTACACATTTACAGTCCCTCGGTACAGTGGGCGGCCTTTTTCATCTGCGCCAATTTCTTCTACGTCAACGGGAAAACCGATACGCTTAATCAAGTTCAAGATGTTCATGTCCGCGGTTTCGCCGTACACTTTTTTGTACCCCGCAGTGTGCATGCCTTTAGCGAACTCTTGCATGTTTCTGAACAGGTTCTTGTAGGAGTCTGCATTGAACACGTACATCTGGGCCACACCAGGGCTGTCGATCCGAATCCAAAACAGCGTGTTCCCGTTGCGGAATACACGGTACTTATCCGACGCAATCGACCTATGCAAAACAGCGTACACCTGCTTCCAATCAGCGCCGGACTCTTTGATCTCGGTGGAGTTCTTCACGATCTCTTGGGTGGTCATGCGGTCGGTCATACCTTCACCTTCAATACGTTGTCAGCAGTGGTATCGCGGTACACGTCACCCAAGCGCAGGGTAGCCACGTCTGCCTCAGTGGGCATACGTTCTACGTCAATGTTCAACCCAAGCACTGCAAAGTCTTGCGGGGCGGCCAGCAAGTTAAAGTACAAACGCAGCACGTTGTTGAGCTGGTCTTGGTATTGACGCGTGTAGTCCTCCGGCGCTAACGGCAGGTTGGGAGGAGTCGTGTTGCGAATGGTAGTCATCAGGAATTGCCTCGACGGCCATCTGCACGAATGTCAATACGAGGAGCGCCTAGCTGCCACTGAGTGCCGAGCTGCGTGCTGTCAATGCGGAACACCATCTGGCGGCCGCGTACGCGGATGAACACCTGGCCAGTGAACTCTTCGACCGGGGCCGTTGCAATGCGCTGAACCGTTGCAGAGCTGCTGCCACCTTCTGATTGTGGGTCGTTGTAGCCTGAACCTGAGTTGGCCAGCGGGATGAGCGTCATCGTCACTTGCGGTGTATTGGTGCCAGTGGACCCACGGAAGGTCAAGTCAGGCAGCACACGCCACACGAGGCCGAAGGTATGGCCGTCTTCAATGTCAAACTCGGAGGAGGCAATCATTGCCTCGATTGGTACGGGAGTGCCGTCCACGTTGTCGTCCACACCGCTCTCATGGTTCACGATACGCCCGCGGGTTGTAGCAGAGTCGTACGTCGCAGCCATTGGGAAGTCGTTGATGCCGGAGTCCAGCCACGCTGTGCGGTCCATGGTGCCGTAGTACCAAATGTCTTCTTGGTAGTTGTAGACCACGTACCTGTCAATCTCAGTCGAGCTGCTCGAGCAGTAGAACCACCAGACTTCGTTGAAGCCTTCGTTCGTGCCGGAGAACACCTGTTGGTTTTGCGCAAGGTTAATGTCGCTGAAGATGTACTGGCGCAGGTCGCAGCGCAGCGTTTGCACGCGGCCGTCGTATTTGTAGAACTTGTCCACGCCCATCCAGTACACCACGCCAGACCCCAAAGAGACTGCGTTTTGCGAGATGATGGAAATGTTGTCGCCGAGCAACTGAGTCTGCCAAATGGCAGGAGCGCCCACGTACTGCAAAGAGTACACGGCAGAGTCCGTGAGGGTCACGATTTCTTGGCGCGTCTGGATGACGGCCACAATCTCTGAGCCATGGGACAAACGCACGCTACCCGCTTGGTTAGTAGCCGCCGGCAGCCATGTTGTCAAAGATTCTTGGTCAGACCAGCGAATCAGCATGGGCTCTTGTTGCGTCTCGCCGTAGTCATTGGTGCCAAAGGCAAACACAAATCGGCTTGTGTCGGACACGAACGTGATGTTCTGGATGATGGGCGTTTCTGCATCAGCGCCCGGCAGGTCGGTGATATTTATGCCGCGGGTGGTCACGCCGGAATCTGCATCCCAGAAATAAATGCCGCCGCCGCGCGGAGCGTAGACCAAATGCTGGCCAAAGTTGCTCTGGTTCCAAAGACGGAGCCCGCCCACATCAAGCTGGCCGTTGCCCCAGGTGCCGTAGCCCCACAAGCCGTTGCCCCAACCCACACTGACGGTCTGAAACTCAGGACCGATGTTGATCTGGTACTCAGCGTCTACAGTGCCTCCATCCCCAACGTCGAGGATGTTTGCAGTCGAGATGGCAGTGAATGTGTAGGTGTCCACGTCAATGACCGTGACCTCGTACTCGCGGTTGAGCACCGCTGCGGTGATGTTGCCACCAAGGCCCGTAGCCCCAGAGAAAGTCACGAAATCGCCTGTGATGCAGCCATGGGCCACATCAGTCACAGTAATCGTAGAGGAGCCGTCAGTTGCCGCAAATGGGCCGGTCAATGTCGCCGTGCCGCGGATAGGCGTAATGTCGTAGTAGACGCCGCCACGGAACAAATAAAACTTGAGGTTCGTGCCAACGCCGACTAGGTTGTAGCCAGCCAAGGTTGTCCAGTTCCACAGGGAACGACAGACGCCCAAATACTGCACGGTGGTGAGTGGTGTCCAGCCGCCGAGCTTCTCGGGCGTGCCCGCGCGAAAGCGCACCTTGTCGGACTCATACCAGCCACCAGTTGCCATAGCCCCCGCAGAGACAGACCCCAACGCCTCAGAAGCGTAGCGGGTGTTTTCCCGGTTTACCCCGGGGCGGAACATGATCTTCTTTAATGGCATGGCGGCATTGTCTCATCAAGGCGGCTGTCAAGCAAGCGTAGAGCTGCTGTCAAACACGTTAAGTGCTAGGGTAGTGTGGGCTACGCGATCTTCAAGCCCGATTGTGCCACCGTTGATCTTCTTTGTGAGGCCCAGCCAGTTAGCGCCTTCGGCTAAATTGTTGCAGTTGTGGGTCGACCAAAACCATCCGGCAGTAAGTAGCGCGTACAGTGGCGTGGCCACCAAATCTGGGTTAGATACGAAGTCAACTCCAAGGGCCTGGCCGGCGTGAAAATACGAGCTGTAGCCGGTGAGCTGGATTGCCCCGCGCCCGCGGAAACGGTACCCATCCCCAGAGGCTTCATCGCGGTTGCCCATACGGTTCGAGTACACGCTGTTGGCAATTTTTTTAGGATTACGCTCGTACTGCTTGGCAAACTCCAGCGTGGGGAAACGCTTGGGCCACAGCTTCATCAGCGTCTCGGCGCGGTAGTTTAGGTTCTCTTCAAAGACTTTGAAGTTGCCGCACTCATGCCCACACTGCCCGAGGAATGCCGCTTGCTGGCGGGGCGTGTTGATACCAAACCGTTCAAACGTGGCGTTGAGGGGTTCGGCCAGGGCCGGGTCGATGTGCAGGCGAGCTAGCTGGGCAGCGGTAATCATTTGAGCGTGTTCCTTATTGCTTCGTACCGGTCGATGCAGGAGTTGAGGTCGATGATGGCACGGTCTCCTTCTGCGACGAGCCTGATAAGGTCTTCAGCAGTCTGTCCGTCAAGTTCGGCTCGCGCTTGACCATCGTTGGTGGCAGTGGGGGAACATCCACCCTTGGAGGCGACGGGGACGTACATCCTTGGGCGAGAAGACAGAATCCCAGACAGCTTAGTTTCAAACTCTTGCTTAGTATCGGCATCTTTGGCATCTTGTTCATCCTTTGCTTTGCGCATCTCGTCGTTCTTCTGGGCAATCAGGGCCGAGTCCTCCGCTTCCTTTTGTGCATAGCCTGCATGGTGGCCGGTTAAGTACACAGCGAAAGCGGCAGCTATAGCCCCCAGAATCATCCAAGGGTTCGGCATCATTTTGGTTCTTCCTTGGCTGCGGCGCGCTCATGGGCAATCTCCTCGCGGCTTGGGTCAAGGTGGTCTGCCGGCGTAGTCGGTGGAGGCGGCGCGCGCCACTCTTCGTCTAGCTCAGGGTTCTTGAAACCGGTGAAGTTGAAGTCAAACATGCCCGACTGAGCCGTAGGCGCTGGGCTAACACTAGGCGCTACGGCTTGGGGCTGTGGGGGTGGCATCTGTGCGGTTGCCATGCGTTCGGATACGGCCTGCACACCCTTCTTGGACATAACCCCGCCAATGCCTCCAACGATGAGCAGCACGATGTCATTCAGCATCTTGGCAAAGGCTTGGTCCATCGGAGCCATCGACTTAATCGGCTGCTGCACGTACGCTAAGCTGTACAACATGAACCCGACGATGCCGGCCAAGACCAGCGTGACGATCACAACGACGAAGCCCCAGATGCGGACTTCAAATTCTTCAGCGGTCAGCAGGGGCTGAAGCGGTTTGGGATGCTTGTTGAACACTTGGTTTCTCCAATACAGGGGCTACGAGGTAATCAGGACAATCTTGGGTGAACTGGCATGCGGGGCGCTGGCAACGTTTTTCGTTCCAATTGGCGGGGTCCTGGCAGAAGTACCGGTACCGGTCTTCACAAGCGGCCAGGCTACTCAGGATCAACAGGGTCAATGCGAGTTTTTTCACGTTTCTTTTCCTTCTCTTCCAGCCGGATAACCAGCGCCTCAGCCTTCTTCAACTGCTTGCTCTGGTACGCAACCAAAAACGACAACCCCATCAACCCGAAAATTATGAGCGTGACAATCGCAACCCAGAACCAAAATTCTCTCATAGAGTGAAAAACAGTCCAATCATTTCGAGAAGCCCCAGCGTTACCGCCACTGCGTACACCAGCTTGGCCGTCAGAATTTCTTTTCGGTGCTCCAGTCGCCATGCGTTGTCTCGTTCTTTCTTACGTTTGACCTCACGGGCAACCTCTTGCTCTTCCAAAATCTCGTCGTACTTGGCAAGGAACTCTTGGTACATCGACCCAAGCCCTAGCTCTTCTGGCGTACCGTAAATCATGGCTTGCTTTAGCTGCCTAGACAACTGCTGCATTTGCCACTGAATTTCGATACGGTCAATAGCACTGTCGGCAACCTTCTCGGTGGTGAGAGCTTCTTCTTCAAGTTCCCGACAATGAATTTTGAGCTGGCGGATAGCCTCAAAATAGACCTTCAAATTCTCACATATCTCGTGTACAGCACGAGCTTGAAACTCCTCGTATGTTAGCTCTGGCTCTGGCTCGGATGCGCGTTTGTTTGCGACTTTGGCAACAGGGGCAGAGGCTTGAGCAACGGGGGCTGCAACAGGTTTAAGGTCAGGCTTTTGCGTCTTTCCAAACAACCCCTGAAGCCAGCCCCAGATACCAACAACCTCTTTGTAGATTGCCTTAGCATCTGCCACGCCGCCTTCGACTTGCTTTTTGAACTTGCCAATCTCAGCCTTCCCCTCGGAGAGCATTTGACAGCCAGCGCGGATAGCACCGACTGCGCTTTGCGCCATAAGGAGGAGGCTGATTGGGTCAATGGCTTACTCCGCAGGCTTCTCGGCCAATGCTTGTTTGAGCATGTTCAAGAACGCATCACGACCGACTTGCAACTGGTCCAAATTAAAGCGAGCCGAAGCGACCTTGCGCTCCAAATCGGCAGTGTGGTCCAGCAGTGCTTTTTGTTGGTCAGTGAATGTGCTCACGTCGTACTCGACGCCATCAATGACTACTTGGGGTTTTGTGTTGTTGCCCATTTTCGTTTCCTTTGATTGCCGCCAAGGTCGGGTGGCGGCTTCCCGTTATGCTGCTTTCAGAGCTTCAACGTCAGCACGGAGCTGTTCGATGATGGCTTGTTGTTCTTGGATGGCTGCTGTCAGCGTAGCGACCAAGAAACTGGTGTCGATGCCTTGATAAACAGGGTTGCCACTATCATCAACAGCGTCTTTTTCACCTGTTACACAGTCAGGCACTACTTCAGCCAGTTCGTGAGCGATGAATCCTTGCCCGTTTGAACCGTCAGATTTCCATTTGTATGTGCAGGGCTTGAGCTGCTGAACCGCGGACAACGGGCCTGTCATTGGAGGGATGTTTTCTTTCAGGCGGTGGTCTGACGGGGTTGCGTAAGTGACCGTACTCGCGCCGTTCTGCGAGATAGCACCGATTGCAGCACCAGTCGTTCTAAACTGAGCGAATACAGAACCTGTGGAACCGTAGGTTGTCTTGAGGACAAGAGCATTTTGAGCCAGACCATCAAACGTAACCCCAATTTTGTCTCCGTTAATTTGACTTGTAGCCCCCACCAGCAAATTACCGTTTTTATCAATTCTCATGCGCTCAGTGCCGTTGCCTGAGTTTGCAGTGGAGGTGTAAAACGAGATGTAACTGTCCAAGTTGTTGCTAACCATCTGCATCTGGGCTGGAGCTCTGCCGCTGTCATACACCTGCCAACCACCTGAGTAGTATGTGTTTGAACCAAGGTAAGTCGCGCTTGAATCCGCCTCAATTTGGAATCGGTATGTCGCAGCGGCGCCTTGGCAAACCTCAATTGATCCGCTAAATTGAGCCAATGTGCTTGAGTCTGGAAGCGTCTGGGCTGCACCAACAACCAGCTTGGTTAAGGGGGCTGTGTTGCCGATACCTACGTTTTGAGACGTGCTGATGGTCATCGCAGTTGTGCCATTGGTCGCAAGGTATACAGGGTGCGATGTAGTCGAGCCAATAGCCAACGGCGCAGTTGTCGATGTCAAGTACACAGCGTTTTGAACTGTGAATGGCGCAGTAGTAGCTCCAGACCAGCCCGAGCTGTTCATACCGAAGTCACCGTAGTAAGTACCGTCAGTGCCCAAGTCGTTGTTCACCACAAAGTCAACCGAAGCCGATGAGCCGCTATTGCTGTTTTGCAGCAAGGCTTGAACGTAGCTGTTGACGCTTGCCTGTGCAACTACACCCAAAGGATTTGAAGGTGTGAAGGTAGGAGTTCCTACCTGCTCGCCAGTTGTTCCGCTGATGATCGTTGTCATTTATTTAGCCTCCAACGCAGTGATGCGCTCAGTGAGTGTTGTGATTAGGGCTTGTTGTTCTTGAATTGCTTTGACAAGCACAGGAATGATGGCAGATTTGTCCATGCCGTACATGCCGCCTTGCATTTCAAACACCGATTCTGGCAAAACTTCCAGCGCCTCTTGCGCAATAAAACCAAGATTCTTTGTGTCTGAGTCTTTTTGCTCAGTCATATGGTAAGAGGTAGGGCGCAAAGCCAACACAGAAGACAA